>TARA_R110000824_G_scaffold336_1_pt1 | contig 272672 bp, 243 predicted proteins | sample TARA_R110000824 | Tara Oceans TARA_R110000824 (sample SAMEA4397747) | marine metagenome | biome: Polar Biome; feature: [MES] marine water layer (ENVO:01000295) within the mesopelagic zone...; material: water (ENVO:00002006), including particulate matter (ENVO:01000060) such as...... | reverse complement strand
TGCTTAGGGGTCGAGCCACAGAGGACTATCCAGCTCGCTGATAAGGCGCTCGCGTTCAGTCTGCCATGAAGCTGCGCTTCATAAACGGCAGACTTCACCCTCTCCTGGGCACCAAACCATTCTTTAGGTAAATAACTCCTTTTTTCGCGTCCAGTTGCTTAGGGGTCGAGCCACAGAGGACTATCCAGCTCGCTGATAAGGCTCTCGCGTTCAGTTTGGTGTAGACATACCTTGAATTAATAAAAATTGAGGGTTAGTTTAGACTGAAACTTGGATTTTGAGGCTTCACTCGTGACCATTCCTAAACGCAAAGCTAATTTGCTGATTATTTATTTAGTCGTGCTGTTTTTATCGGGTGCAAATGCTGCCTTAGCTCAGAGTGACGCTCAGCTTATTGTAAATAATCTGGAATCCGGCAATCGTGAAATGGCTCAGTTCTACATGGATCGAATAACGGGGCTTGAGGCGGGCAGGCTGCAATGCCGGCTCCTGACTAATTTTAACTACGTTTTTGACTACGATAGCAGCTTATTCAACATGGATAACATGCAGTGGTTATTAGATGGTTTTAAAAATAAAGCTTACGCGTGGCCATCTACCTGCAACTTTAACAGGCAGGAGCAGGATGCCCAATGTTTAATATTTGGTGATGATTTAAACACCACTCAGGCCGGTTTGCTGTATCAGGTCTTTGAACAATTAAGTATTTGCCCGGTTAATGACCTGCAGTGTACTAATGCTCATAACATGTATGAGAATGCTGAACACATGGACGTTTATTTATATGTTGTGGAGCGTTTTTTTTCAGAAGCCAATCAGGCTGATATAAGCAGAAGCAGTTGTACGAATTCCCAGACCTGGGAGGAAGCCGTTGTCCGGCTACACAGAGGATATTTTAATTTAGGCTGGGCTGTGTACAGCAGTTTTCAACTGGAATCCGGAGCGGTTTCATTACAAAAATCCTTAGCAGGTATGCAAAGGCTGGCCAGCATTGAAAGCGACTTGCTTGTGTTGGAATATGAGTCCCTGCGCAAGGATCTGGCAGACAGTGACAGCGCGGGTGCAAATGGAAAATACAGAATGTTAATGAATACTTTATTGCCCTATATAGAATAATAAATTACTGATCTAATGCTTTTTTGTCCGAAATAAATAGAAAAACTAAAAAAATAGAACTGGCACCTTAAATTTCCAGGTCAATCATCCCAACTGGTCAATCCAGGTTCTTATCCTTTGTTGTGATGGAAACAGGCGTGTTCATAATAACTTCTCTATGCGGATAAGGAATTTTGATGCCGTGTTCTTTAAAGGTATCCCATAGCGCCAACAAGGCCTGGCCACGTATATTGGTTAAGCCGTTTTGAGGGTCCCGGATCCAGAATCGTAGAAGAAAATCCAGCGATGAATCGCCGAAGCCTGTTAGCCAGCATACTGGCGATGGTGTTTCTATCACACGATCAACCTGCTTGATTGCCAGAATAGCTAATTCAGTTACCTGATGAGGGTTTGAGTCATAGGAAACGCCAAAGGGCACATCCAGCCTGACCATATCATCCGAGAAGGACCAGTTGATAACTTCACGGGTAATAAAATCCTCGTTAGGTATCAGAAATTCTCTGCCATCCCTGGTCACTACTGAGACAAAGCGCGCTCTTAGTTCACGTATCCAGCCAAAGGTATCTCCCAGAGAAATGGTGTCACCCGGTTTGATAGAGCGGTCAGCCAGGATAATCAGTCCGGAAATAAAATTGGAGATAACTTTCTGGAAACCAAAACCGATGCCGACACCGATAGCGCCAGATAGCACTGAAAAAACGGTAAGGTCTATTCCGATTCCTGAGATGGCTACCATCACCGCAATAAAAATCAGGGTGATTTTTAAAATCTTGCCGATCAGCACACGCAGACTAGGGGTCAGTTCGTCATTTTTTTGAATACGACGGTCAAGGAAATTGCCTGTTGAAATGGCTATCCAGAAGGTGACACCCAGAAACACAAAGACCTTGAAAACAAGCAGTAGTGAGATGCGAAATTCACCGATGGTGAAACCTGCAGCGTCAAGGAAGAGCGTGGTATTTTCTGTGATGCCAAGTATGGTAATCGCCACGTATGCCCAGCCCATCAGTGCTACCAGCTGACTAAGGGAGCGGTTTCTGATGGATTGAGTGGCGACTGAGATGATCAGCCATGCTAACGATAAAAGCAGGGCAAGATAGATCAGATAACTTTGCTCACGCCATCCCATACCGGTAATGAGGGCCAGCACAATGGCGAGCTCGAAAACAAAACAAACCCAGTTGGAGCGGCGTAAAATCGAGATAACAACCCGCAACAGGCCGGGGTAACCCTTGATTTTTCTGGCATAGACCTCCAGACGGGGTTCAATTTTTTTTGCAATGATCAGGGCAAGACCGTAGAGGATTACCAGAATGATAATCTGATACAGGGCATCAGTTTGAGAAGACCAGTCAGCAAGCTTGCCCGGCAGTGTGGATAACATTTGGGAAATTGACTGAAAACTAAATTCCATAGGCTTTGTCGTACAGGTTCATTCAGTGAAGATTCAATCTAGCACCAAAACAAAAAATTAGCTAAGGCAGGCTATTGTGCAATCAGCGGCAGTTTGCAGGCAGACACACAAATCGACAACTTTACTTAACGGGACCGGGCAGCATCCTGCACATTCTGTTCCTGCCTGCATAAAAGAAGACACAGAGCCTGTTAAATCAATGAGAAATAAGGAGAAATTATGGAACTTTCTGCTTTCGTCTCTAATAACTTCAATTTACCTGTGAAGTTATTATACTCCTGCACCGTTCATTGTTGATTTGCAACAATCCAAAGCGGAGCAATCCTATTGAAGCTGTATCGGCTCATCGTTCTGATTTTATCTATCTGCCCAATGATTGCGCTGGCGCAGAGCAGTTCATCAACTGCTACGCCACAAAATTCTGAAATCAAGCTGGCCGAAATACGTAAAACCACTTTAAGACCCGTTCTTGATGGGCTGCTGGATGATCCTATCTGGCGTGAAGCTACTGTGATCACTGACTTTCATCAGGTTCAGCCGGTTGATCATGGCGAGCCCACCGAAGTGAGCGAATATTACATCACCTATGATGAAAATAACTTTTATATGGCGGCACGTCTTTATGATGGGGATCCCTCACTGATCAGGGCCAACCAGCTTATTCAGGGCCAGAACGTGAATGGAGATGATACTGCAGATATTCTTCTGGATACCTTTAACAACGATCGCACAGCCTTTTATTTTCAGACCAATCCCAATGGTGTACGCAGTGAAGGCGTCTGGGAAAGTGCCAGCACCTTTAATGGTGACTGGAGCGGTATCTGGCAGGTTGAGTCCAGAATTGATGAGCAGGGCTGGACGACGGAAATGATCATTCCTTTCACCACACTTAATTTCGACCCGAATACAGACGAATGGGGACTCAATCTGGGACGTTCAATCGCACGTAAAAACGAAAGAATTTACTGGTCTTCATTTAATCGTAGTACCAATCCTTCCACAGCAGGTCAGGTCGCAGGAATAAATGAGATCCGCCAGGGGCTGGGCCTGGATATTGTGCCTTCTATTACAGTTGCCCAGGCAGAGAATCAAGTGACCGGTGATACTAAAGATCGTGTGGACCCTTCGCTGGATGTGTTCTACAAATTCACCCCAAACCTTACCGGTGTACTGACGCTGAATACCGATTTTTCAGCCACCGAAGTCGATGACCGGCAGGTAAACCTGACGCGTTTTTCGCTGTTTTTTCCAGAAAAGCGCGATTTTTTCCTGCAGGATTCCGAGATATTCAGTTTTGGAAATATCGGTGTTTCGAGCAGCAGCGGTGGTACGGCACCACCAGGCGCCAAGCTTCGCAATGGCATCCCGTTTTATTCAAGACGTATCGGTCTTAACCCTGCCAGCGGACAGCCGGTTGATATCGATGTAGGTGGAAAACTGGCCGGACGCGTGGGCAATCTCAGTATTGGTGCACTGGCGATACAACAGGGTGATCGTATTGGTCTGGAAGGACAGGATGTGTTCGTGGGTCGTATCACCTCGAATATTCTTTCGGAATCCAGAATAGGCGCCATATTCACCAACGGAGATCCCAATAGTCTTACCGATAACTCACTGGCTGGCGTTGATTTTACCTACCGTAATACCCAGTTCTCCAACAGTCATACGCTGACCAGTGATCTGTGGTACCAGCAAACCGATACGCAAGGACTTGACGGCGATGACAAGGCCTATAACGCCAATGTTAATTATTCAACACAGGGAACCGGGGCCAGTCTGGAACTGGATTACAGCTATATCGGTGATCAGTTCAATCCGAGCCTGGGTTTCGCCAACCGTAAAGGCATTGAACGAGCAGCCTTTTCAAGCAATTACCGGTATTTTCTGGATGCGAATCCATTTATACGGAATCTGACCTTTGTACTGAGAGGCGATGAGATTCGGGATGTTGCGACCGGAGAATTGCAAAGTGGTTTCATTCAGTTTAACCCCCTGGCTTTTGATACCATGCAGGGTGATCTGGTATTTATCATGCTGCAAAGGGACAGGGAAGGGCTTACCCAGCCTTTTCAGATTCAGCCGGGTATCTTTATACCGGCTGGCAATTATTCCTTTGACTACGCGCAGCTTATGATCAGGTCTAGCAGAAACCGTAATATTGCCCCCAATCTTACCTATCGGGAAGGTGAGTTCTATGATGGGGATAGTCGTGTAGTAAATGCTGGTGTAGGCTGGAATCCGAATCGTAACCTGTCACTCGACTTTGCCTATAATTTCACGCACGCCTCATTACCTGCAGGAGATTTCATCACCCGCCTGATCACTATGAATGCCAGTTTTGCTTTTAATGCCAGATGGTCCTGGGTAAATCTGCTGCAATACGACAATGGTTCAGGTTCGGCAGGTATTAACAGCCGATTACGCTGGAATCCGCGTGCTGGTGAGAATCTGTACCTGGTTGTTAACTACAATTTTGATTCCAGCTCCGGTGCTTTTAAGGAATTAAATCCTGTTGATTCAGAGCTGGTTGTGAAATACAGCCGCAATCTTCGTTTCTGAAATTGTGGCTAGCGCCTAGCTCAATTCAACCCAGCTTAATTCACAATCACCCTTATCTGTAGTCACGTATGCCGAGTCACCGGTAAGGGTGACAGACATCTCCATGGTGCGCTCCACAAGCTTGCTAAGCGCCTGAATCTGTACCCAGTCGAAGCGATAGAAAATAGCCTTGAGTTTATTGAACTTGTCCCTGTCCTGCTGCCACCAGGTGTCGGCTTTGCTATTGAAGCTGTAGACCAGTACTTCTCTGGCAAGACCGGAGGCTTTCTTAATGCGGTCCAGCTGAGGCTCGCCAACATCTATCCAGAGTTCCAGGCTTCCATTCAGGCTGTGTTGCCACAAGGCGGGCTCATCGGGATCACTGATACCTTTGCTGAAGATTAGATGTTCGCGGACATTTATACAGTAAGCAATGATGCGAGCCATCATGCGCTCCAGTGTTTCAGATGGATGCAGGGCGACGGTCAGGTTTAGTGTTTCGTAATGGTTACGATTAAGATCAGACAGATCTATACGACATTTGTAGATGGTAGGTTTGGTGGCCATGCTTTGCTATTGCCCGAATATCCGGATTAAAGGTGCGGCAAGCTTAGCACTTCCACTGCATGTTTTTGGTTCTTTTTTAGCTGTTGTCGACCAGGGTCGCCAGCTCCAGAAATTCGACACTGGGTCTGACGCCGTATGCTTTTGTAACGCCTTCCAGAGTCTGTTCCGAGAAAAAATTTCTGGCGGCACTTTCATCATCCCAGAGGTAAAAATTAACGCCTTGCTTTTTTGCTACATTGATAGTGAATGCTTTTGAACGCAGGCCGGGCATGTTCTCGAATTTGCCTCTTACTTTTTCAGCAATGCTGCGAAGCTGATCCTTATTGAAATTGTCGGTATAGGTAAATGTAACTAAAGTAGCAATCATGTCTTCTCCGGATATATGGTCAGCGTTCAGGAAAGCCTAAACAAAGTTTATTAAAACTTAAGGCTCCAGTCCCTGAGTTAATTCAATATAAGTTCCCCAGGGATCAGTTAAAAAGGCAATGGTCAGATTGGCCGCTTCAATTTCCCGATAGCCGGAAACTGTGATACCCGCTGCTTCCAGTTTGGCAATGGTGGCGCTTAAATCACTGACTTCAAATCCGATATGATCCAGCACAGTTCCCTGCGTTGCCTGCACCGGGGCTTCAGCCTGATTGAAAGTAAGATTAACACCGGGGATATCGGCGGCCTGGAAATTACCACGCATGCCGGGTACGGCTCCAAACATATCGCTGTACCAGGCCTGCATGGCTGCAATATCAGGCGTTTCCCAGTGGATATGATGCATCTGAATCGGTGTATTAATTTCAGTGTTCTGAAGAATTTCAATTAACAGGCCATCCGGGCCGTGAACCCAGAGTTGTCCGGGGAACCCGCCTCGTTCTACATCAATACCAGCAGCCTGCCAGCCTTCGTAAGCAGCATTCACATCAGGCACATGAAAGCCGACATGAATAATCATATTGCCTGCCGAGCCACTGCTGGGTCTTGCTTCGCGGACCAGTATCAGCACACCCGGTATGCCATACATGTTTAAAGGGCCATTCTGAACCTGCTGTGCCCCGAGTTTTTGCCAGAATTCTCCGGCTGCTTCTGCATCAGCGGCCTGGAAGTGTAAATGTCCCATGCTGGTACCCATGGCATTCGGTTCTGCCAGCTGGGCAGTGGACATTCCAGGTAGCAGTGTCAGGCAAAGCGCTAATGCGCAGCTAAAATATGTTGTTATTCTGAAAGTGCTCAGTGTGGTCATCTAAGTCTCCCTTGAAGCTTGTCCGAGTATACCAATGCTTGTTAATAAGTGAATGCTAAATAAAAAAAGTTGGCCACCAGAAAGAGAGTCATGACATCCACGATTGTTTCGTGAATACCGTCTGTCATCCATCTCAGTACTTTCTGGCCCAGGTAGTTGCCGGGAATAGTGGACAGCCCTGCAATGATGCCCAGAATAATTAATTCCGGAGTGAGCAGGTCGGTATAGCCAAAGACCGAAACCTTGATCAGGTTCATGACAAGGGTAATGGTTGCCAGCGTGCCGACGAAAGTCAGGCGGTTCATGCCTGTGCCTAACAGGAAAGGGGCCAGGAAAAAGCCCGGGCCAATAACATTACCGGCCAGGCCACCCCAGAGGACCGATGCACCAGCCAGCAGTTTGGGCCCGGTTTTAATGGAATACTGTCTGGCCCAGTACTTGATGGGTACAGAAGCCGTCAATACAAAACCAAAAACCAGCGCGATAATCCGTGGTGGAAGATAGCCGAATACGATTGAGCCCAGCACGACGGTCGGCAGACCGAATAACAGAACATGACGCACTATCTTAAAGTCAGTATCTTTTCTGAGCATGTAACCACGACTGAAGTGGCTGAAAATCAATGCGCAGGTAACGAGGGGAACCGTCGCTTTTATACCAATAAAATGTGCAATAACGGCGGTCATCAACAGACCGCCAACCATGCCAATTGCGCCGTGAACCAGGCCGGCTATAAAGGATGCTGCAATGATGATCAGCAGCAGCCATGGCTCTGCACCCAGTAGCTCAAACATCGGATTTATTTTTTTTCAAGGGCTGGATATCCAGGCAGGAGAAGTAAGCAGGTTCTATTCGGGTTCGTCCCAAAGGTATTCATAGCTGTAAGGACCACCCCAGAGTCTGCCATCCAGAAGTCGGCAATGCTGATCCAGATTCTTAATCTGATCCATTTCTTCAGGTTTAAGCGTGAGTTTGGCAGCTGCGAGGTTTTCTTGCATGCGTGCAGGCTTAACCGTTTTAGGAATCACAGCCGTGCCACGCTGCATAGCCCAGGCCAGTAAGACCTGTGCCGGGCTGGCCTGATGTTGGTCTGCGATGGCTTTAATAAGCGGCAGTTCAAGCGGAACGGGACTATCGGCATTTTGGAAAAAAGCCGGTCTGTCGCCGGAACCCAGTGGCGCATAGGCGGTCAGAAAAATATTTTCTACATCACAGTAATCTTTCAGTTCAGGTTGTTGTAGCAGGGGATGTAATTCCACCTGGTTCATCTCCGGTTTGATGCGACACAGGGCTACCAGATCCTGCAGTTTTGCAGCGCTAAAATTTGACACCCCAATATGCTTTACCAGCCCGGCATCGACACAGGCTTCCATGGCTCGCCAGGTTTCTATAATTGGTGCTTCAACCAGACTCAGATAATCATCGTCAGATTGTGGAAAGCCGACCCCGGGTTTGACCGCCACCGGCCAATGAATCAGATAAAGGTCGAGATAGTCGACTTGCAGATCGTTCAGCGTTTTTCTGAGCGCCGGTTCCACGTCTTCTGCCAGATGCGCGTTGTTCCAGAGTTTGGATGTCAGCCACAGGTCCTGACGGCTTAGCACCTTGTCAGCAAAAACTTCGCTCAGGGCTTGCCCTATGCCGCTTTCATTGCCATAGACGGCGGCACAATCCAGATGCCGGTAACCGTATTCAAGGGCCTGTTTGATAACCGGCCTGATGGCATCATCAGAGGTTTTCCAGGTACCGAGCCCGAGGATGGGCATCTGGTCACCATTGCTGAATTTAAGAGTCTGCATGCTTTGTCTCGTTAATATCATGAGCTTGAATGGCACCAGTATACGTGAAGCTGACTGCTTAAGTTTATGTTTAAACACACACATAGAAACAAGCAGTAAGATGAGGTATTGCTTAGCATGAATTCTAACAAATACTTGTTTGCGGCAAACTGGAATTAAGCAATTAATACCTTTATGCTATTTTCCTTTTACATTTAGTCTGGAGTGGAGCATAGGTATGCGCCATGCAATGTTCATGATCTTTAATCAAAGCTCTGGATGGCTCTTGGGCTTGCTCTTGCTTTGCGGGCCTTTCCTGACTACGCAGGCACATCATTCCCGTGCACCTTTTTTAATAGACGAGACTTTTACGGTGACTGGAACTGTCAAACAGGTCAGATGGCGTAGCCCTCATGTTTTTTGGGCTGTAGATGTTGTTAATGACGATGGCCAGATTGAAACCTGGACTTTTGAGGGCCATTCGATTGCCGGACTGATGAATAATGGCTGGCAACAGGACTCTGTAAAGGAAGGCGATATTGTCCAGGTGGTTGCTAATCCAAATCGAGATGCGAGTCGAAAGTTCGGCTTGCTGGATTACTTTCAGCATGAAGATGGCCGCGTATTTTATTCATTTAGAGCCCCTGAAGGGGTAGAGGTAATGCCGGCAACGAATCTAATTGGTGATGGCGAGATAGTTCCTTCCAGTGATTTTTCCGGTACCTGGACGGGTTTGTCCGACCTCTCTCCTGAAGAGCGACTTCGCAGGGCCTTGATTGGTCCCGGATTTTCCGGCCCTACTGGTTTGCCCCTGACAGCAAAAGGGGAAGAGCAGCTTGTGGAGTTTGATCTTAATAATGATCCCTTTCTGCAATGTCTGCCTTTAAGTGTGCCCAGACGAATAACCTGGCCTTATGCAACCTACATTTCCCGCACTGAAAACATGCTGCAATTTGAAACTGAGTTGTTACCGGAGATCCGCACGGTTTACTTTGATCAGGCAGGACCGCCGGCAGATTATGTAGCAGATGAATTGGGTTTTGCCAGAGCTGAATTCATGGATGAGGGAAGAACCTTGCTTATTACCAGCACAGATTTTGCCGCTACGCCCTGGGGAATAACCAGAGGCCTTGATTCCAGTACTGAAAAGCAGACCGTAGAGGAATATAAGCTATCAGATGATGGCCTGGTTATTTCCTATCGTATAACGACAACAGACCCTGTTTTTCTTACAGAGCCCGTGGTGACGGAAGGGCGTTATCAGAAAGTTGCCGATAAAGTCTTTACGCGTGAATACTGCGATTTAGAAGCATCGAACCTGCATTTACAATTCGAATAAAATGAGCCTCGTGCATACAGCCAGTTCTGTGAGCTGACTGTATGCCCTATTACTTTGTCAGCACGACTGTGCGCTTACCATCGTTGAAAAATTACTAAACTGCCTGGATAGCACAAGACGTTTTAAATTGAGCTACTACCAACCAAGGGGCAAGCTTCACTTCTACCGGAAAATCCGAGATACTTATCTGTTCACACATGTCAAAGGCGTAGGCCATGAAAAAATTTACTTTAGTTATTATGCTTGGTTTTACCTGTTTCGCTTTGGTTTCCTGTGGTTCAGAAGAGGCCGCCGCTCCCGCAGCACCTTCTGCTTCTCAGGCCAGCACATCAACTCCTCCATCTTCGGCCAATGAGGCCATTGAAAGCACTCAGGCTGAAGCAGCAAATAGGGTCGAGCAAGCTGAAGCAATGCTGGCGGAAACTGTCGTAGCTGCTGAAACAAGAATGGATGAAGCCCTGGAGCAATCGGAAAGAGCCAGTGAAGAACTGATGGATGAAATAGATGAAATGGATGAGAAGGAAGATGAAGCCTTGCAAGCGGTTAGCGATCAGCTCAACAGCTTGCGCAATTAATCTTTGGCTGACAAAAACTTTATAAAGTAAAACAAGAAAAGAAGGAAATTATAATGACAACTTATGTATTGGTTCATGGCGCCTGGCACGGTGCCTGGTGTTGGAATAAAGTGGTTCCGGGTCTTGAGGCCGCAGGTCATCGGGTGCTGACACCGGAGCTGCCTGGCTCGGGTGAAGATACTACACCTGCCTCAGAAGTCACGCTGGAAGCCTATGCCAATAAACTGGTTGAGCTGCTTGACCAGGAGGATGATAAAGTCATTATGCTGGGCCATTCGATGGGTGGCCTGGCTATTTCTGCAGCAGCAGAAATACGTCCCGAAAAAATTGGCGGCTTGGTTTATCTTTCGGGTTTTTTACCGCAATCAGGGCAGTCTTTATTGTCGCTTGAAGAATCCAATCCACATTCATCTGTTCCACCAGCCCTGCAGGTTGCAGAAGACGGCGTAACCGGCGACATTAAAAAGGACATGATCAAGGAGCTTTTTTATCATGACTGCAGCGATGAAGATGTGGCCTTTGCCATTGCTCATCAGCATGCTCAGGCTCTGGCGCCATTGGCTACACCGGTGATCGTGACAGATGAAAATTTTGGTTCGGTACCGAGATATTATATTGTGCTGACGGAAGACAGGGCCATTCATCCGGATATGCAAAGACAGATGATTGCTGCTTCCCCTTGTAAAGAGGTTTTTGAAATTGCTTCCAGCCATTCGCCGTTTTATTCCAAAACGGCAGAGCTGGTCGAAACGCTTCAGAAGATCAGCGTATAAAACAAAACGGCTGACTGTTAACCGTTAACGACAAGAGTTGAACCCTTAACAGTCAGCCATTAGTAAAATTTTTCTAGAGACCCTGAGCAAGGGTGTTAATGGCAAAAATTTCCACATCCCTGATCGACACACCAAACAAGGTTCGCTTATCAGGTCCTCCAAAGGATACCGAGATCATGCTGCGCGGGGTGTTGATAAAACCCAGGATGTCCCCTCCAGCGCTGATAACCCAGATGCCGCCATTGCCTGTCACATAACTTCGGCCCTCGGTATCAACCGCCATGCCATCGCCACCGGCCCAGGCGAATTGCCGCTCATTGCGCAGCGAACCATCGGGCTGAACATCATAGGCAACCAGTCCTCCGGTGGGTTCGGGCGCGTTGGCCGGGACGGAAAGGTTGGCCGGAGGATTGGCATTGGGCAGGCGACCTGTTACATAGAGGATACTGCCATCGGGACTTAAGGCCAGCCCGTTACCACCATTGATACCGTAGCGACCACTGACTACCCCTTGCGGGTTTGTATAGTAAACACCACCCATGGTCATATAGATGCCACCCTTGCTGTCAGCAATCATGTCATTGAGTACGCCGGTGGTCAGGCATTCCAGAGGCTCACCGTTCATGGTATTGGCGAAGAGCTCTCTGGGCTCTACCTGCCAGATGCCACGATTCAAAGCGCGTTCCCCGACATAAAGTGTGCCATCTGGCGTAAGTGCCAGGGCTCCGCCGGTATAAGTATCGGTGGCAACAAGCTCAACCACGCCGTCCAGTCGCACCTTGAGTATCTGGCTCTTATCATTCTGTGCGACCAGTACACCGTCTGCTACACCGATAGGGCTGTCGGCATTATTGCCGGTATCTGTCCACAAGGTACGCCAGCCTGCACCATTGGCAATGACGCCGGGGATTCCACTGACGGTGGATCTTGCCTGTCCGGGAGCCGGAGTACCAGGACCACCACCGCCACGACCTCGTCCGCCTTGTTCAGGCATGGCCGGGTTACTGCAATGCTGCATGACCCAGGCTGTCCGCATGGGGTCTGGTCCGGCCTGTACACCGGGAGTACGTTCGGGGTCGGCGGCCTGTTGCTGTGCCAATGCAGGTAAAACCGCAGTGCCGATAAGTGAAAGTGACAGATAGAGCATTGGTGTTGTTATTTTCATGATGGCTCCTTATATAAATATCAGGCGTGGTATGTCAGTTATTAAATTTAATAATTGCGTCTTGTTTAGTCTCTGCTTAGCGCCATTGACTGGCAGGCTCATTAGGGTCTGATCTGAGGAAGCGTATCAGGTCGGCGTGAACCTGGTCGGGAATTTCAATTTGAGGAGCATGACCAATCCCCGGATAGAGCAATAAAGTGGAATTCTGTAATTCATTGTTCACGTGACGGGCCAGCGCCGGATAATCATCAACCAGACGGTCTTCTTCTCCGCCCATAACCAAAGCCTTGCTGCTGATATGTTGCCAGTCATAGACGACCGGATCGATGTAAAGCATCTGCATCTGTAATCTTCTTACCATGGCCAGACGCGGCCATTCACCACTCAACGACTGTCCGTATTGCCGACGCACGAACTCCAGATGTTCGGGTGGCCAGGCATTGGGGAAGTAACGCTGGTGACGTTGCAGTACCCACTGATAATCAATACTGTCAACGCCACCTGTATAGGGGTCTGTCCACTCCTGGCTCTGGCGCTGATCGCTCAGTCCGATCTGATTGATCATCACAACATGAGTAGTTATTTCAGGATATAACATGGCGAAGCGACTCACGACCATGCCTCCCATTGAGTGCCCCACAATGGCGGTTTTGCTTATGTCCAGTTCATCCAGCAAAGCCTTCATGTTGGCCGCCACAAAATTAAAATCATAGGGAATGATTGGCTTGGATGACTTGGCATAACCGATGCGGTCAACGGCAATAACACGAAAGCCGGCTTCCGACAGTGCCTTAATGGTTGGGGTATAGGCTTCAGAATAAAAATTCATGCCGTGCTGGATAAAAACGTTCTGGCCATTCGGTGTGCCTGCTGGAGGAACATCCATATAAGCCATTCTCATATCCTGACCAAAGCGATTCAGCGCCAGAAAATGGACAGGATAGGGGTAGGGGATCTCTTCAAAATTTGCCGAAACCGGGCCCCAGTCTGCAGGTGCCTCAGCCGGAGGTGTGGCTGGCCAGTTCTGTGCAAAGCTTATTGAGCTGCACAGCATCAGCAGGCTGCCAGCTAAAGCCAGGAACTTTTGTGCTGTATTAGATGACATTGTTTCAGACTCCTGTTCTCTTTTTGATGAGTGAGTATTGTATTTACAGTGGGAGTGGCGGACAAAGCGCTTTAACGTGCAGATGAAGCACATAGGACTAGTGGCAATTTCTCTTTAAAAGCCCATTGCCGTATCGTCTCCAAAGTCACTGGCACCGCCTGTCATGGTTCCGAAGTCCTGATTAAAAAGAATGGCGGTGATCGGGCCGGAAGTCTTTTCGCGGAATTCCAGGCCATAGCCCATTCTGATCAGGGTTCTTAGAACCAGTGTATTCATATCGCTGCGCAACACGATTCGGCCTGGCTGGCTGTAGTGGTCACCGAAAGAACTGTGAACCTGAAAACTTTCAAAGTTGGCGGCTTCACTTGCCTGCTGGACATCCATACCGAATTCAACAATATTCAGAAAGAACTGCAAAAGCCATTGCTCCTGACCGTCACCCCCCTGTACCCCAAAAGCCATATAGGGCTTGCCATTTTTCAAGGCTATAGTTGGAGTTAGTGTTGCACGCGGGCGTTTGCCGGGTTCGAGGGTGTTGTAAGGATTACGATTTTCGGAAAGCTCAAAACTTTGCATGCGTTGTGACAGGCTCATGCCGGTTGTGCCGGCAATAAAAGCAGGCATCCAGGCTCCGCTTGGGGTAATGGAGACAACCCAGCCTTCTGCATCGGCGGCCTGTATTGACGTCGTGCCAGCATGAAACCCTTCATCATGACTCATGATGCTGACGACGTTGCCTTCAGCGTCTTCTTCTCTGATTTCGGCCACCTGTGTGGCGGGTTCTGCTCCGCTTTCCAGACTCGCTCCCCGCCATTCCGGTTCAACATTCGGCTGCCATTTTTGCAGCTGCTGGCTAAAGGGGTTGGTCTCCCCCTGATAGGGGTAAGGGTCACCGGGTCCAATGTCTGTCCGGTTGCGGGCAGGGTCAATCAGAGCGGCGCGGTCACGGGCATAGTCCTTGGAAAGCAGGCCGCTGATTGGTTCTTCCGGTGGGTAGTAGGGGTCTCCGTAATAAAAGTCGCGATCTGCAAAGACCAGGTTCATGACCTGGTAGAGGGTATGAATATATTCGGCACTGTTGTAACCCATGCTTTTCACATCCATGGATTCCAGCATATTCAGCATTTGCAGCATAGCAGGACCCTGAACCCAGCTATTGAGTTTGAATACTTCTATACCTTTGTAGTTTGTGGATACGGGCTCTTCAATATAAACCTGCCATTGATCCAGATCTTGCATGGTGAAGAGGCCGCCTGCTGCCCGGGTCGCACGCACAATTTCCTCGGCAATATCACCTCGGTAAAACCGGTCATAAGCCGCCATAATGGCTTCTTTACGGCTTGCCCCACCAGCCAGTGCATTCTGTTCTGTTTCAACCAGTTTGCTCAGCGTGCTGTGTAATTCATTCTGCACAAATAATTGTCCGGGGTAGGGTGCAGACCAGGCTCTGGGATCAGCCGGGTCAAAATTGGGCAGCATCACTCTGGCTGTGTCGGGCCACAGGCGCAGAAACTGTTTATCCTGTTCTATGCGTTCGGCCTGAATTTGTTCAATGGGATAGCCAGCCGCCATTTCGATGGAAGGAGCCAGTATGTCGGCCAGACTCATGGTGCCGAATTCAGCCAGCATGACCATCAGTCCTCCCGGGGTTCCAGGTGTGACAGCTGCAAGCGGGCCGTAATCGGGAGGAGTCTTGTAGTTCAGGTTCTGGAAATATTCGGCAGTTGCTCCACTGGGGGCCGCGCCAAGAGCATTGATTGCGACAACCTCGCCAGTGTTGGGATTGTGAATCAGGGCCTGGGTTTCCCCGCCCCAACCCATGGTGTCCCACATGGTTGCTGAGGCAGCCAGCATGGCACTGGCAGCATCGACTGCATTGCCACCCTGACTGAAAATCATGCTGCCGACTGAAACAGACAAGGGTTTACCGGCTGCGGCCATCCAGTGACTGCCGTGTACCGGAGGCTTGTTTGAATGCTGGGGTTCCTGGGCCAGGATCGAAGAATAGGATGCACAGAGCAGGCTGCCCAGTAAAAAAGCATGGGTGAGCACTTTTTTAAAATTAAAAGTCTTACTCATAAGTTTAGCCGTCTACCTGCCAGTATAACTAACCAGAAACTATATTCTGTTTAGTCGGGGTTTTATTGCTATGGTCTGAGTCTGTGACTTTACTCGTCTGGCAAGCTCATTACCACAGTGACTTTGAAGGCTCCAACTTCACCGAAGCGCTCCTGTTCCAGAACCTGGGTACCTTCGGTAAAAGAGAATTTCACATTACGATAGCTATGGCCTCCGTGCTCACGCGAGGCTTCAACATGCAGTAAATAATCTCCAGGCTGTATCATGGTGCCTGAATCATCGCGGCCATCCCAGACTAACTGATATTCTCCGGGGCTGCGGGTAGGCCGGGTGACATTGTTTTTATCGATCGTATCGAGCCGTCCCGCATAGCGCCACCAGCGGGAATTACTGCCGGCCCAGCGCTGTTCACCACCATAAAGAATCAAATTCTTGATGGCGCGCTGCTTGGTGTCGCTGACCCAGATAGCCACATAAGGTTTTTCATAACCACGTTCTTCTACGTCCGGGATGCTGTATTCCAGGCTCAGCTCAAAATTGGCATTGGATAACTGCAGCAGTTCATCACTTAGAAAGTTATTCCAGCCGGAGGAAGCTCGCTGAGCTCCGCCGCTATCTATCAGCAGGGCTTCTATTCCCGGGAAGGCTTCAACCATGTCCAGCGCATCTGTCAATGACAGTACGGAAAGGGCAGTGGCCAGAGCATCTGCGGTCATGGCATCCTCGGCGAGTACTACGGCATATAAACCATTAAGTACCGGCCAGCCCGTTTGCGGTGTGAAAATATGACTGAATTCGCGCATCAGAATACGTCTGACCCGTGAGTTGTGCCCGCTGGTCGCTACAGCCTTGGATGCTACATTGAGGCTGGAGATAAAGTTGGCATTATCGGCAGTGGTCTTGGGGTCTGCTACCATGACTTCCCAGCCATCTTCAGCCGGAGGAGCTCCCCAATAAGAGGCATCACCGCCGATATCAACTTTTATCGCCGTTGCTTGCGGCAGTTCACGGCGCAAAACTTCCATGGCCCTGTCAATGATGTAGCCCTTGGCAAGACCAGACGGATCCAGCTTGATACCGTCGCCTAGCTGAATCTGCATCTGATCGGCATTGATCAGTAACTCAGCATTATTTGCAGCGCGCGCAATCGGAGCTATATCCTGGCGGCCGGGAACTTGTTGTGCTTCTTCAGTTGCATCCCAGAAGGCAACTACTTCGCCCATGCGACAGGAAAACTGGCCTTCTGTTTTTACCAGCCAGTCTTCACAAGCGCTGACCACTTCTATTAAGGCTGTTGATGCTGAGTCAGTACTCCGGGCAATATTCAACTGCATGAGTTCACTATCTTCCTGATAAGTTGTGAGCATCTGTTCCAGTCTGGCAATTTCCGCTACAGCAATTTCAATCGCACTGGCCGTGTTGCTTTGATCAGGCGCATAAACGGTTATGTCCAGAGATGTTCCCAGTACACCATCATAGTGTTCCCTGACTTCCTGAGCCTGCAGGCTTGCCGCAGCAAAAGATGCACAGACCAGTAAAATACAGGATAATGCCCGCGGTGTGGTGCAGAGCAAGGTCGATATAAATTGTTGTAAGTTTCTTGCGCGTATTTTAGTCATACTTTTTGCTTAGGCTCTTTCTGAAAGTTTGAATAAGTAAATAAAAAATAAAAATAATAAAAGTTATAAAAGGAACAGCAACATTATGGCAATTAATCGCACCTTAGTGAATTGGTCCCGTACCGTCCATGTTTATCTTTCCATAGCACTGCTGATCGTTCTGGTGTTCTTTTCCATAACCGGAATTACGCTTAACCATGCCGAATCCATGACGGCGGAGCCCAGCACTGAAACCATTATTCTGGATGAGCTTCCGCCATTGCCTTTGAATGAAGAAGGAACGATTTCCGATTCCCCGGAACTGGCAGATTTTATACGCAGAGAATTTGGAATCCGCATGGAATTTGCCACCGCGACTTTCGATGAGTTTCTTATAACCATCGAATATGACGGTCCGGGGACACAGTCTCTTATTGAAATTGACCAGGATCTTGGTGAAGTGTACGCAGAAACAACCAATTACGGGCTGGTCGCGGCACTCAATGATCTGCATAAAGGGCGCTATACTCATATTGTCTGGAATGCCTTAATTGATATCAGTGCCATTATTCTCGTCATATTTTCACTGGCCGGTTTCGTGCTGTTATTACCGAATAAATACCGTTTTAAAAGTGTGGCCAGGTACTCAGTGTTGGGAATTATCCTGACCACTGTTGTGTATTTTATTGCGACTTTATAAATCAGGCAGCCGCAACATTAACTGTTCTTTTCTACTACACAGCCTGATTAATATCTGAAAGTGTATTTGAATTTCAGACTAAGATTCGACTGAGTTGAATGAAAAGTATTGTCTTTATCCTGATCCTGCAAGTTGTAATTAAGCACAATGAACGCTTCCTGGCCCGCTTCGGGTATCCAGTGCAGGCGTGTATTGATGCCCATGTTTTCTGAAAGATTGTCGTATTGCACTAGACTGATCCAGTACAGCGTTGAGGAGAAAGCAACCTGTGTACTCAGACTGCTTAAGCGAGCAATAAAATCACCCTGCGGTAAATCAACATCTGTCCATTCATGTCCCAATGACATGACAAAATAGCGCGACTGGTTCCAATTTAATTCAGCGCCAATTTCAGTGGTTTCACCGTCATAAAAGTCGCCGCGTAAATAACTGAAGCCTGTGGAAAACTCGCGCTGACTGCCGGTGTCTATACTGAAGTCGAAGGTGTCGAATTCATAGCTGCCAGGATTTATAGTAACCGAACGAGTCGGTTCAGAATAAATAGTAAAAGGTGAGAGCACGACTTCTTTGCTGCGAGTATGGCCAAACTGGAAAGAGTCACGTGTATTATTTTGTAATTCAAGCAGGCGGAACTTTAATTCTTCACTTTGCAGGCCTCCGTCAATCACCTCAACACGATAAGCGTTGATGCCCGTGAATACCTGTTGCCAATAGTCACTATCAAAGTAATGTGTATAGCCAACATCAGCGGCATAGTCTTGTATATTGGAGCGATTAATGTAACCCAGTGCAGGATTGAAATTGCGCTGAACATTTTTCATCGATGCTCCTCCACGCCAGCCGGCATTATTGGGGGAGGATATCCCGAGTCCCCAGGAGGCATTGTCATCATCCAGCCCAGGACTATCTGATTGCTGATACCAGGCATCGCCTTCAATCTGTTTGCCGCTGGCCAGGCGAGTGTTCAGATAACGAAAATCTGCTCCATAAACCGTATTGGAAAGGTTCGATTTCGGATCACCATCTGTAATGATGAAACCCAGGCTGGATTCATCAAGAACATTGGCCGACATACGTGCCACAAATAAACTGGAGCTGTCGACCAGTCCTGATTTATCCTGTCTTACGGCCAGTGTGCCGATATTCCAGCGACCAACGCGGCCACTGACACGACCGCCATATTCTATATCAACTGGTGAGCCGTTCTGGTCTATACCGATATTACGTGAAAAGAAGGGGCGGGCATTTTGGCGGCTACCCTGTGAAGTTGCCTGATTGTTATTGCCGCCGCCAATACTGCCGAACTGAAAAAGATCGGCATCATTCAGAAAGAAGTCACGTTTTTCAGGGAAAAACAGATTGAAACGGGTCAGATTGACCTGTCGGTTATCTACTTCCGTTGCAGAAAAATCGGTATTGATGGTTAGCGCTGCATTAAGTGAGGGCGTCAGGCGATAGAAGACGTCCAGGGAGGGATCGAAATCATTTTCAGTATCACCAGGATTAAAACTGCGTTGCTGGTTAACGGTAAATGAAGGCACTACATCAAGGCCCAGACCCTGATCCATGCCCTGTAAGCCAGAGGCGACTCCGACAATGCTGGGGTTGTATGAACGGTTATAACTTACCCAAGCCATTTCCTCTCCACGACGACGAATCCCGCGGCCAAAATTAAAACCCCAGGTATCCAGGTTGGGATCAAAAGGCAGCGTCTTGAAGGGAATTTCAATCTCGGCGATCCAACCCTCATCGAAGGTGTCGGTTGCAACATCCCAGATGACGGTCCATTCCTGTTGAAATGACCTGACGCTCTCATAAAGGGCATCATGCCGCACGCCATTCAGGTTGGTTTCAAAACGATAGCCCACTCGCCGGGTATTAAAAGGATCAAGAATGATCACCAGGCGATCATCACCACCCAGGCCCTGACCATGACGAATGGTGGGTGCTGCAATCAATTCAGGGTTGGAGTCATACATGCGGGCACCAATGTATAAGGCGTCCTCGGTGTAGACCATATAGACTTCGGTACGTTCGGAAGGTGTGGCACCATCTCCAGGGCTGATCTGATGAAAATCATCAATGACCTGAGACTCTTGCCAGACAGCATCGTCCAGGCTGCCGTCCATTACCGGCGCAGTACTCACACGGGTAGCCTTGATTTCCTTTAATCCTTGCGGATTATTGCTTTCCTGAGCATTGGCCGAGAATGCCATTGATACTATCAATGCAAGCCCAAGTCGTCCGTGTAGTCTCATCTATGTGATCCCGTTTATTTTTAAAATTAAACACTGCAGTCTACTGATAGAATTTGTAAGAAATGTGTACTTGTTGTATTACTGGTTCCGCACCATCTCAAGGTAGCCCTGTCCGAGCGGGGTATCGCTATCGGCATCTACTATATCTACGGCGCCTTCCCAGTATGGTACAGACAGGTCCATCATTTGCTCGTCAAACAAGGCCCTGATTAACCAGCGTTGCCCGCGATAAGTCATTAACCATTGCGTGCCGTAGCTGACGCCTTGCGGGCTAAGCCAGCTTTGTCTTTCTTGCAGTCTGATATCTCCTGGTTCGATAGCTGTTTGTCGGGCCAGCTGGTCAGTCCAGGAGCCATCACTGCTGGGGTGTGCGAGACCCAAGGTATCTCGTAATTGGTAATACATCAGTTCCTGGCCATCATTGAATTGCAGGGAAAACCAGTCCCAGCCTGTCTGGTCATCAGCCAGTGCCGATGTGCTCCATTCTCTATCCAGCCAGCTTGATCCAACAACACGATAGTCTTCATTATTGATATTAATTACACCTTCGCTCTGAAGCCGGGTATAGCTGTAATAATAGGAGGCATTGCCAGGCTCGGGACTCTTCTGGCTGAGTCCTGCATCACCTTGCAGTACCAGGTCTTTTTCGGGCTCCAGTTCCAGTGACAATGAGAAAGCTGCATCGCTAATGTTTAAGTGCCAGGGGAAGTCGTTACTGTCGGATTGCAGTGACCAGTTTTCCAGCCAGACCTTGAAAGGGTTTAACTGCGCACCAGCCAGCCCTGGATTTTCACGGGAGAATCTTTCCAGAGCTATATGTTCTTTATTTTCGACATCACTTAAGGCGGCATGTGCCATCCAGATGCGTGAGCTTTGCCAGCCGGTATTTTGCTGCGCATCGCTTTTTAGTGTCGTACTGAAAAATGTCACCTGATAACCAAAGCGTCTGCCGTTCTGGTCTTCGAGGTTGCCAGTCAAATACCACCATTCATTCCGAAACCCGGGATGCAAGCCATGATCTTCCGGAAATGAAAATTCCCGGGCTGCATCTGCACGTAAAAAGCCCGCTGTGTCGTTGCCTCCCAATACGCTATTTACATCGAGAGTAAAAGCAGCGTTATTTCGTGGTGTTGATGTTTGTGTTTCAGGTGCGCAGGCTGTCAATGACAATAAAGTCATCAGCAATAAATACAGTTGAGCTCGCCATGGGGCTAAGTTTGTGTTCATCGATATTCTTACTCTGTATTATCTGGTGGTACAGAAAATAAATAGCAGTCAACCTGGTATCAGGGTTTAGATTTTCAGCAAAGAGGCAGAGTAATTTGATTCCAGACAGGAATCAAATTACCTGGATTGAAAAGTTCTTGTTGGTGATTTTCTCACTGGGCTATTCGCCGCCACTAAAACCAAAACAGCAATTCAGGCTGCTAAACCGCTGTTTGTTTTAGATTCAGGATTTCCAGACAGTTACCGTGTTGGCACTGGCTTTTGCATGTGGCCTGTTGGAGTTTGCTCTTGGCGGGCGTCTGCTATTGCCATTAGCACCTGACCCCATGGCTTTACGACGCCGGGAACTATTACGCGAAGAAGTAGCGGCAGGCGAATTTTCCGCTCTGGGTTCTGCAGTTTTTTGAATGCTTTTAGCGCTGGCTTGAAAATCACTATCAAGCTCGTCGCGGGTGATAGCAGTTTTTATCAAGCGCTCAATAGCGCGTAATTGTTTATTTTCGTCAGGACTGACCAGGGAAATGGCCACACCACTTGCGCCGGCACGACCGGTACGACCAATGCGATGCACATAATCTTCCGGAACCTGTGGTAAATCAAAATTGATGACCTGAGCCAGCAAGTCTATGTCGATACCTCTTGCTGCAATATCGGTTGCCACCAGCACCTGCACTTTATTTTGTTTGAAATCGTGCAGGGCTTTGGTGCGCTGATTCTGACTTTTATTGCCATGAATCGCCGCCGCCATTATGTTGGCGTTATTCAATTGTTTAGCCAGTTTGTTCGCGCCGTGTTTGGTGCGACTGAAAACCAGAGTTTGTTCAGAACTCTGACTCAGTAAATGGCACAGGAAGGCACTCTTGTGCTCCTTGGGCAGAAGATAAAGCTTTTGCGTGATGGCTTGCACAGTTGAGTTTCGAGGTGCCACATCTATTTCAACCGGATTGGAGCAAATGGTTTTTGCCAGTATCCGAATCTCGTCTGAAAAGGTTGCTGAGAACAACAGGTTCTGTCGTTTGCGCGGCAAGAGAGCAATAATTTTTCGTATGTCCCGAATAAAACCCATATCCAGCATGCGATCTGCTTCGTCGAGGACAAGCACTTCGATTTCGCTGAATTTAACGGCATTTTGCTGGAACAGATCCAGCAGGCGACCCGGTGTGGCGACAAGAATATCCACACCTCGTCTTAATGCTTTCATTTGCGGATTAATATTTACGCCACCGAAAACAACTGTAGAGCGTAAATTTTCATTTTTGCCGTAAGTCTGGATGCTTTCCTGTATTTGTGCAGCGAGTTCTCGTGTCGGGGTCAACACCAGTGCGCGGCAATGGTTACTTTTCACGGGCGCTTTGCCGTTCAGTAATTGCAGTAAAGGCAAGGTAAAGCCCGCTGTTTTTCCGGTGCCTGTTTGCGCCGCAGCCATCAGATCCTTACCTGTTAAAATGGCAGGTATGGCCTTGGCCTGAATAGGTGTTGCTTCTGTATAGCCGGTTTCTTGTACGGCAAGTAAAAGTGTTTCGGACAAGCCGAGTGTATTAAAGGTCATGCTAAGTCTCATTAGTAATCTATCATGGTTAAGGCGAGCGCATACCTGCAACCGAGTCTGCAATAAAACACAGACCCTGATGGTCTCATCAATAAATGATTCCGTCAGTGTATCGGCTCGCACGAGTGTGCATTCAATAGGAAACTTTTGAGAAACAACGTGAGTTAAAAAGACGTTGCCAGCAAGAGTAAAGGACGGAACGGCCAACAATTCAGATAAACCGGCTTTCAGTCTATTCGGTAATGTTTCCGTCTCAGCTCACCAGAATATTAAACATGTTCCGGGAAAGGGACCTTAATGCCAAAGAAAATGCACTGGTAGTTGAAGAAATCATTTTCATCAACTACCGGGGCGGCACTTTACCACAAACCGGTACAGATAAGTATCTATTAAATTTGGTGCTAGTGCTTCAGTCTGAAATTTCATGCGATGTAGTATTTTCAATGATGTTAAACGTACAGGCGTGATAATAAGCTGAAAAAATTTCAAACTGAAGCACTACCAAGCGACTTAAGTGTCGAAGCAAGATGTTGGATTTTTTGAGAAATCAGATCTTTTTACCTGAGCGGCGACCAGTGTGTAGTACGCTCACTAAGATGCTACACACCTACTGACGAAATTTGTTCACTAAAGCATCAAAGCAAAACCAAGACTACTCAAACTATGCAAGCCAGGGTTATGCTTAAGGCTGCAAAGATAAACATACAAACCTTCAGGTTGGCTTATGCAAAGTTCAGAGAAAACAAAAGATCAGGCCGTGTCCTTACTTATTCATCATGAAGTGCATGCTGATGCCTTGGTTCAGTACGAAGCCTGGCTGAAAAAAGTTATCGATATCGCTTCGGGTTTTGCAGGTCATCAGGGCGTCTTTGTTTTAAAGCCTGAACAGGGGAAAAACAAATACGAAATAGCCGTGAGCTTTAGCAGTGAAGTGTTCGCCAGAGCATGGCTTGCCTCTACGGAACGAAGACAGCTTATTGAAGAAATTGAACCGGCTTTGATAAGGTCAGATGATGTGGAAATTCAATCCGGGATTGATTACTGGTTTTCCAGTATTGCCCCACCCATGCAGCAACCGGTGAGATGGAAACAATGGTTGTTATTAAGTCTGGCTATTTGTGTGCTAATGCTGGTGTTTGAACCGGTTTTTGCCGGTATATTTGGTTTTCTGCCGCTGCTGGCGAGCTGGGGCCTAAGGCAGGCAATCGTGGCTGGATTTAATGTGGCCCTGCTGGTCTATTTTATTATGCCGCGATTGGTAAAGCTGAGTAGTCCCTGGTTATTTAAAAGATAAGCACCTTTGCTTCCCCTGGTTTATTTTATTCTTCGCGTAAAGCCCGTGCCGGGCTGATGGTGGCACTCTTCCAGGCAGGATAAATACCTGCCAACAGGGCGGCAACAATGGCCAGCATCAGGGCATCACTAAATACCGACCAGGGTAAAAAGTGTTGCATGCTCCAGCCGAAAGAGCGCTTGTTAATAACATCAATCAGCACATCAGACATCAGCAAACCCAGTGGCAGTGAAAGTAATCCGGCAAATAGTCCCATCAGGGCGGTTTGACCAAGAATCAATTTGATAATTTGTGTTGGTGTCATGCCGGTGGCGCGTAAGGTGGCAAATTCTCTGCCACGTTCGAGCAGTAAAGCCATCAGTGCACTCAGCACGCCTATGAAGGCAATGATGATGGCTAGAATGCGTAAGACATAGGTGATTGCAAAAGTCCTGTCGAAAATCGTCAGGGTTATCTCCCGAATTTGCTGGTTGGGAAAAACACTGATTTGTTCAAATTGCTTTAATAGCTGTTCGACATCGAACAGTAAATCAGGATTGCTGTCATCGCTTAACAGCGTCAACCGGGATAAGGTCTGATCCAGCCACCATTGCTGATAAAGATTCTGGTGAACCGCAATCATGCCCTGACTTGGCGTGTAATCATAAAAAATTCCCAGCACCGGAAAAGATTGAGCCCCACGATCCGTATATAAGGTGATAGCAGCGCCGGTTTCAATGCCCTGTAACCAGGCCAGCGGTTCAGACAGAAATACGCCTTCGCCACTATTAAACCGTGCCAGATCTCCCTGATTAAACTGCTTCATATAATAAGCCTGATCACCATCGAGGTCGCTGACATTCAGACGCGCCTGACCAATTGTGGTTTCCACGGATGTGCTGATCGTGGAAGACACTCTGCTGACACCGGGCAAAAGCGTTAACTGTTCACGCAAATCGCCATTAAGATTGGCGCCGGTAATTTCCAGGTCGCCATTGAAAGATTGATCGAGCCAGATAATCACTGTATTGCGAAAGCTGTCGACCATGACGCCGACACCGACGGTGACTGAAATTGCAACAGTTAAAGCTGCAACGGCCAGGCCGGTACGATTAAGCCCGCTGTAAATATTTCTCAGTGCCATCCGTGCCGGAAGTTTTAGTTTGGGAGATAAAAAATACAGCATGAATTTTAAACTTACCGACATAAAGCCCGGCACGAGAAAACAGAAACCGAAAATTATGAAGGTGAGCGCTACGAAGCCACCAACCAAAGCGCCCCAGCCGCTTTGCAAGAGTAAAAAACCAATAAGCAGCATCGCGAGTCCGGTATAGGTCAGCGCAGGCAGATATTGTCGCCATTCATAATCATGTGAAGCGCGTTGTTGCAGCGTTATGGGTTGCGCCTGTGTCGCCCGCCAGGCAGGTATGGCAGCTGACAGTAGTGTAATGCCCAGCCCCAACAGAAAACCCAGTGCCAGCGAGGAGGGTTCGACCAGAAAAGTGCTGACATTGAGACGGTAATTTAAATTTGGAATTGCGGCAGTGACCAGATCAAGCAGTGCATTGCCGAGCCAGTAACCGAGTATTACACCCAAAGTGCTGGCCAGCATGCCATTGATAGCAGCTTCACCAAGCACCAGTTGATAAATCTGTAAGCGGGTAACTCCCTGGGCCCGAAAAATACCCAGTGTACGTTCACGCCGCAGAACGGATAGCGTAACGGTGTTGTAGATAAGCAGCGCGGCAACCAGCAAGGATAATAGACTCATCGCCAGTAAATTAATGTGGAAGGCCGAGGTCATTTGTTCAAGAGAGGAGTTGCGGGTTTGTGCATCGACCAGACTCACGCCTGCAGGCAGCCAGCTTTGAATTTGTTCGCTTTGCTCCGCCGTCAGGATCAAATCAATACTGTCGATACGGCCCTGCCTGTTGAGGATATCCTGTGCTATGGCGATATCGGTATAAAGCATGCCTTCAGTAGCAACCGGATCGGAGCTGGGCAGGGTTGCCGTCAGTTCCAGGGTTTTCTCCGGCCCTGAAATATTGCGACCAGAGCCAGCCCTCGCTGTTAATATAGATCCGACATTGAATCCTGCACTCTGTGCCGCAGTCTGGCTCATCATGACGGCCTTGTCGGATACCAGCACATTGAAAAGCTCGGGATTAAAAATTAATCCGCTGGTTTCAAAACCGGCACGTTGCCTTTGCAGGCTCAGTTCACTGAAGATGTCCTGGCCAAGCAGGGTGAACGCTTCATTATTGATTGTAAGGGTGCCGGTAATGGTTGGAGCCGATCGCCTGATGCCCAGTTCGGTTCGCAATTGCGTGTAGATTAATTCGGGGATGCCTTCATCGGCGGTGCCGACTATCTGGTGTGTTATAGCGCCGTTTACTGATTCCACGGCCAGGGCAAAGGCACGGTTGGCACTGTTGTTGGCCAGATCTATAGCCACCACCATCATCACACCCAGCACGATACCCAGAAAACTCAGCCAGCTTTGCCAGGGATGCTGGCGGGCATAACGCCAGGCGCTTAAACGTAATAAGCGATTACCAGGCGAAATCACTGTTACGTTCCTCCAGCCTGCCGTCTTCCAGAGTAACAATGCGGTCGGTACTGTTAGCAACTTCCAGGCTATGCGTCACGAGTAATAGAGTGCTGTGCTGATCCTTTAACATTTTATGCAACAGGGTCAGGATAGTTTGCCCGGTTCGGGCATCCAGATTTCCGGTTGGCTCATCGGCAAGCACTACTTTGGGTTTATGAATGAGTGCTCTGGCAATCGCAACCCGCTGCTGTTCACCACCGGAAAGCTGGGCGGGATAACGTCCGGCTTTGTCTGCAATATCCAGAGCTTCCATCAGATTCAGCACTCTATTTGTGGATTCTTCTGCAGGGATGCCATTCAGTTCCAGAGTGAACTCAATATTTTCCTGTGCCGTCAGGCTTGGTACCAAATTAAAAAACTGATAAATAAAGCCAATATGTTCACGGCGAAACAAGGTGCGTTTGTGTTCATTCAGCGCGGTTAATTCAAGGCCATCCACACTGACTTTACCGGTGTCAGGCATATCGATGCCACTGATCAGGTTAAGCAGGGTCGACTTACCAGAGCCGCTGCGGCCTAACAGGGCAACACTATCACCTTTGCCTATATTAAGGCTGACATCAGCCAATACCGGATGCTTTGTGCCGGCATCGTCATAGCTGCGGCTTAAATGTTCGAGGCAAATAAAAGCATTCGAGTCTTTGGTCATGGTAAATTTTGCGTATAGCAGAGCGGCATATTAAGGCAAGAGTACCACAGGCAAGACGACTTTCTTTGAGGGTTTGGGCCAAGAATTGCTGCTGGAGTAAAAAAAGGCCACAAACGGGTAGTTAAGCGGATTATCTCGACTTAGTCGATCAGGCTTACTATGATTCCTGCCTGTAAATTTTAAAAAAGGAGTGTGCAAAATGATAAATAGAATGGCCATGCTCAGTATCGTTGTTATGTTTTCCGGTTCCCTGTATGCCCAGTCCCCTGGAGGGCGCGGGAATATCAACCTGACCTTGCCTGCTGGTGATGGCAAAGCGTTGATCGAGTCTATCTGTTATAGCTGTCATACCGTTTTTAATATTGTGGGTTCGGCTGGTTATAACACATCAGAGGAATGGCAGAGTGTGTTTGGTACCATGATTGATCTGCCGGAAAGGCAGGCAGCTACCATTGGTAATTATCTGGCTGAACATTACCCGGCTGACCCTTCACGGGCACCGACACTGGTTGATGGAGATTTTGAAATTGAGATTATTGAATGGCAGGCCCCGACACTGGGGCAACGCGCCCGTGATCCGGTTGAAGCGCCGGATGGCTCCATATGGTGGACTGGTATGTATGCGAGTTTGATTGGTCGTCTGGATCCGCAAACCGGAGCAATGGAAGAGTTCCGTCTGCCGGCAGCAGCACGCCCGCACAGCATAATTCCGGATCAAGAAGGGAATATCTGGTATACCGGCAACAGTAATTCCACCATTGGCAAGCTTGATCCCGGGACCGGGCTGATTACAGAGTACCCGACTGAAGCCCGTGATCCGCATACCATGACCTGGCACCCCAACGGTGATTTGTATTTCACCTCGCAGAATTCGAATATGCTGGGCAGGCTTGATCCGCAAACGGGTGAAATGGATGAAATACAGACCGAACCCAGGCCTTATGGCATCAAGGTGGGTCGCAATGGCACGGTTTATATTGCCTATAACGGCACCAATAAAATTGGCGCCATGGACCCGGAAACCATGGAGGTCCGGTATTTTACAATTTCTGAACCTGAAAGCCGTATCCGGCGGCTGGATCTGGCCAGCGATGGCAGCATCTGGTACGTCAATTCCAGCATGGGCAGAATTGGCCACCTTGATACGAACACCGGTGTATATGAGGAGTGGGAATCCCCCAGCGGACCCCAATCCCATCCTTATGCCATCTCCGTTATTGATGACGTAGTCTGGTATAACGAATCAGGTATGCGCCCGGATACATTGGTGCGTTTTGATCCTGCTGCTGAGACTTTCCAGAGTTGGCCAATTCCTTCTGGTGTAGGAATTGTCCGTAATAGCTGGGTCACCCAGGATGGTAATCTGTTGATTCATCAGAGCAGCACTAACAAAATAGGTTTAGTCCTTATTCCTAAAGATTGAGTCTGGCTATACGGCATTAAAAATGGTGGAAATTGCACGTTTACTTTTCGTAAACACCGCTTTTTCACCATTTTTGTCATATTGGTCTGCGCTTGTGATGCTTAAATAACCAAAAGTAATTACTGCTAGAATCATAAGCGCGCGAATCACAAATTATCACTCGCAAGATGCTCAGGTTGCCAAACTAAATTAGCAGTGCAGCCAGGACTAAGTTGCCGTCCAGCCCCTGCTCTAGTAGGCTTCCATGCCCATGCTTAAAGTCTTCATTAAATTGTCCATTGTGTTCAGCCTGTTTGTGCTGGGCCAGTCTGTAGTGGCTCAAGAGTTTGTTGGCAGCACAGCCTGTGCAGCCTGCCACCAGGAAGCCTTTAGCAACTGGCAGCTAAGTGATCACTGGCACGCCATGGAGCTGGCAGACGCCGATTCGGTGCTGGGTGATTTCAGTGACAGCAGCTTTGATTATTTCGGTAACACGACACGATTCTATCAGCGTGATAATGAGTATTTTGTCGAAACAGAAAATGGCGCAGGGGAGTTGCAGGAATTTAAAATTGCCTACACCTTTGGTTACTTTCCCCTGCAACAGTATCTGGTCGAATTTCCCGATGGTCGTCTGCAAACCTTAAGTATCAGCTGGGATGCGCGCGCGCAGGAAGAAGGAGGTCAACGCTGGTACCACCTCTATGAAGATGAAGAAATTACAGCCGATGATCCTCTGCACTGGACCGGGGCTTTTCAAAACTGGAACTCAAGATGCGCCAGTTGCCACACAACAGATCTTGATAAAAATTATTCCCCTGCAACAAACAGTTATGACACAAGATGGGCAGAAATGAATGTCGGTTGTGAAGCCTGTCACGGGGCCGGGTCGCAGCACCTTGAATGGGCTAACGGCAATACGCTTTTAAGCAATATGGGTTTGCTGATAAATATTGATAAAGTCTGGGAGCCGATTGCCGGACAAGTGCAGATTCCGGACACAGTTGATAATCCCATGAGTCAGCAATTACAGGTATGCGGTTCTTGTCATTCACGGCGTGGCGAATTACAGCATCGGGACATCGGTGCAGATTATTTAGACAACTTCAGTCTCAGCCCCTTACAGGAAACCTTATATTTTCCGGACGGACAGATTCAGGATGAGGTCTATGTGCTGGGTTCCTTTATGCAAAGTCTTATGCATGCGAACCAGGTGTCTTGCTCTAACTGTCATGAACCGCATAGTAATAAATTACTTATCGCGGGCAATGGTTTATGCCTGCAATGCCATGCAGCGCAAACCTTTCAAAGTGAAGCGCATTTTTTTCATGAAGCAGAAAGCAGTGGCGCCCAGTGTGTGAATTGTCATATGCCGGAAAGGACTTATATGGGTGTTGATCCGCGTCGTGATCATTCCTTCCGAATTCCGGACCCGCTTGCCAGCCTTGAACTTGCTGTGCCCAATGCCTGCACGCAATGCCATCGTGATCAGACCGATCAATGGGCGGCAGATTTCATGATTAGCCGTAACGGCAATACTGAGATTCATTATGGGCATGCCGCTGTTATAGCCGCGGCAAGAGCGGGTGATGCGAGCATTGCTCCTGATTTGCTTGCACTGGCCAGTGATGAAAGCCAGCCGGCTATGATACGTTCCATAGCACTGATTGAAAGTGCGCGCTTCCCGGCACAGCGCAATCTGGGCATTATTTTAAATGCCTTGAATTCCCCCGAAGCTTTAATACGCATGAATGCCGTTAGTGCTTTAGGCTTTCTGGATATAAGCCAGCGTTTTCAGTATCTGCAGGCCTTGCTGAATGACCCGGTGAAATCAGTACGCATCGCCGTGGTCCGACAGTTATCCGGCTTGCCCGTGAATCAGGTACCTCAGCGTTTACAGGCACAATTTTCAGCACTACTGGCTGAGTATGAAGAGAGCCTGTTATTTAATGCCGATATGCCTGAGTCCATGAGTGAGCTGGGTGTCTTTTATGCCGTGCGTGGTGATTTAGCGTCGGCCGAACAAAGCCTGATACATGCCAGGGTATTGTCGCCTGGCTATTTACCGGCAGCGATTAACCTGTCTGATGTTTATCGTGCGCAGGGCAGGGATGATCTCGGGGAAGTGGTGCTGAACGAAGTGTTGGCTTTATATCCGGATTCGGCGGACCTTTCGTATGCACTGGGCATACTTTATGTGCGTACGGGTCGCATAGAACAGTCCCTGGCTTTGTTTCAACGCGCCAGTATGCTGGCAGTGGATAATCCACAGTATGTTTATCTTTATGCAGTTGCCCTGGCTGAATTGGGCAGGGTGGCTGAGGCCATCGGCGAGTTACAGGTCGCCACTCAGCGCTTCCCCAATAATGCCGAGATTCGTCAGGCCTTGCAGGCCTATCGGGCTTTATAAGCATCAGTGTGGATCTGTAAAGTGCTGTTACTTTTATGGCAACAGTGGTTTATATATCACCATCTATCCAGGCGGGTGTTTAATTTTTTAAAGAGAATAAGAATAATTAACTTTTCCATTAACGTTAACAAACAGTTCTATAACCGTTAAAAGCAATCCAATTCCATTAAGTTCGGGCATTATCCACCCCCTAAACTGAAGTACTCTTTCTTCAGCCTTCAGCAGTTTAAACACAATAGAGGATAGAACTTATGGGACATTATGGATCAACGCCTTCGATTATATTCAAAAGAACAATACTTGCAGCATTGACGGCAGGTATTGTGGCTAACACTATACAAACTACTAACGCTGCTGAAGCAATTGAAGAAATCATTGTCTTTGGTACTCAAAGCCGTCTGGACAGTGAAACAGGCAGCCGTTTGAACTTAAGTGTTCTTGAGACCCCCGCTACTATAGATGTGCTGGATGGCAATGCGATACGCGCCAGAATTGATACCAGCGTAATAGATGCGGTAACTCGAAGTGCTGGTTTTACCAATGCAGCAAATCCAGGCAACGGCCATTCCAGTGTCACCGCACGTGGCTTTAGCGGACAAGGCAGTGTTACTAAACTTTATGATGGCAGTAATTATTTCACTGCGGCGGGTACCATTACTTTCCCTTTTGACACATGGGGAGTTGAGCAAATAGAAATATTGAAAGGTCCTTCATCTGTTATCTATGGAGAAGGCGGAATTGGCGGTGCAATAAATATTATTCCCAAGAAACCACAATTTGATCGCAGTGGGGCAGTCAGACTTAGCCTGGGAGAGAATAGCACTCGCTTTGTCGGTTTAGACTACACCGACAAAATTACTGATTCTTTAGCCTACCGGGTAAATTACAGTAGCAATCAATCTGATAATTGGGTTGCTAATGGTAAAAGTGAGGCTGAGATGTTTTCCCTGGCGTTACAATGGGATTTCAGTAGAGATCTAACTTTAAGTGCACGTTATGACCGCGGCGATCAAGAGCCCATGAAATATTTCGGGGTGCCGATAATTAATAATAATTTTGTCGATAGCTTGCTGGAATCAAACTTTAATGTCGCAGATTCAATAATAAACTATGAAGACTCTTCTATTCGTGTAAAAGCAGATTGGTCTGTAACAAATTCCACGCGTCTGCTTACTGAAATATATCGCTTATCGACGGATCGTTACTGGAGTAATTCAGAGTTTTATACTTATGACTCTGCTACCCAACTTGTAGACCGTTTTGATCCACTTGTGATTGGACATGATATGAGCCATAACGGTTTACGTTCAAATTTGAGTTTCTCGTTGGCTGAAAATCGATTGAATATTTCAACTGGTTTTGAAGTGAATGATATTTCTTTTGTCCGGCCTAGCAACTTTGGTCCTGCCAATCCCGACCCTTTGGATTTTAGCAATGATTTTGATACGGTTAATGCAGCAAACTTTCAACCAGGAACCCTGTTAAGTTTAACCGATGCACCTGTCCTGACAGATAATATATCTGATGTCCGACAAGCAGCCGTTTTTACTGAGGCTCAATTTAAACTAACTGAAACGATAGCAATTGTAGGCGCTTTACGATTTGATGATTTCTCCACTGACTACGTACGTCTGGGGCAGGCACCTTTTGAACAGAATACTGATGCTTTGACTGGGCGTATGGGCGCTGTTTTTGATATTTCAGAAACTACGGCTGTCTATGCACAATATGGAACTGGAGCAACACATCCCAGCAATTCTATTGTGACTGCTTCTGCCTCAAATCGACAATCCGACTTGATTGAAAGTGAACAGTTTGAAATCGGCATTAAAAACCAGGTGAATAATACCAGCCTGCAATGGAGTGCTGCGATTTTTGATATCACCAGGAAAAATCTGACTGAGGATGATCCTGATTCAGGCAATCCAATTGATGTCATTGTAATCCCTGAGCAAACATCGCAAGGTATTGAACTGGGACTGGATTATGGTTTCAATAATGGGGTACAGCTTTACGGTAATATCTCTCTTTTAAATGCAGAAACCGATACTGGAGCAACTCCAAACTATATCCCTGAAAAAAATGCTAATCTCGGCTTAGCCTGGCAATGGGATAATCGATTTAGATTTATTGCCGACGCCCGGTATGTCGGAGAACGTTTCCACCCTAACAATCCAATCCCTTCATACACTGTTGTAGATGCATCATTGCGTTGGGATATTGATAGTAATCTCGGGCTTACATTCAAAGCAGCGAATCTGTTTGATGAGTTATATGCATCCTCAGAATATTACTCAACAACCTGGTTAGTGGGCCAGCCCAGAACTTTGAGTATTACAGCGGATTATAATTTTTAAATTGTTAATCAAAACCAAATCAAGTCTATGTACCAGCTTTACATGTTTAATAGTGTAAAGCTGGCATTACCGGCTATATAGTTCCAACATGAATAGATTCCTGTTTCTTACACATCGTTATTTAGGTATCAGCATTAGTCTTATACTATTGCTATGGTGCCTGTCCGGTTTTGTGATGATGTATAAGCCTTACCCGGAATTAAGCACCCAGCAACAACTGGAATCTTTAGCCGCTTTAGATTTTACAAACTGCTGCACGCAATTAAATCCAGCCGATTTTCCAGGCACTGGATATAGCCAGTTTCAAATTCATATGTTGAACCAGGAGCCTGTTTTATTGTTGGCATCAGAATTTGGACAAGTCAGCAGTGTAAATTTAAAAAGCGGACAGCAGTTTTACGGCATTTCAGAGGAGGCGGCTCAAGCCATAGCGAATGACTATGCAAGCAAATATCAATATCCGGCACCGACACTGAAAGCCACTATTACTAACGATCAGTGGACAGTCTACCCATCCTATAATCCACATCGTCCACTTTACCAGTTTCAGGCTAATGACGAGGCTGGAACACAATGGTATATCTCAAGCCTCACTGGCGAGATAGTCCAGATCATTACACGTGAACAACGCATTTGGGGTTACCTTGGGCCAGTTATTCACTGGCTTTACCCGACAATATTGAGAGAAAAAGCACAACTCTGGAACCAGACTGTTATCTGGCTTTCTGTACTGGGCACTTTCCTCACCTTAACCGGAATTTATATTGGCCTGAAACAATATAAATTCAAAAAAAATGGCAAACGATCGCCTTATAAAGGCATGGCTCTTTGGCATCATTATGTTGGCCTGGTGTTTGGTCTATTAACCTTCACCTGGATGTTGAGCGGATTATTTTCCATGCAGCCATGGGGTTTATTTGAACCCTCAGGGTCTGGCCAGGAAAGGCAAGTCATCCAGGGTGGCACTTTCAGCCTGGATCAAATCAATTTAACACTTGGACTGCTTGATAAACTTCCCCTGGAAAACAAGCCTGTCATGATCAGCGGGATGAACTTTCAGGGCGCATTATTTATTACCAGCATGAATGCCGATCTGGATACCATCAGATACAGGGGCGACAATCTAAATCCGTCTACTCTCACAGAATCTGACTTATATAATCTTTCCAGCGTGATACTTGCTAATGATGGCATCAAGGAAGCTGCTATGCTCTACGAAGAAGATAACTACTATTTTTCATATCACACTCAAGTCAGTTTTCCCGTGTACAAAGTTGTAGCTGATAATAATGAACAAACTATTTATTACTTAAATCCTCTGGATGGCACTTTATCAGCTAAATATGATGCAGCTAATAAGGGATTTCGCTGGTTTCATCTGGGGCTGCACAGACTGGATTTTACAGGCTTACTTAGAAGCAGACCGCTGCGTGATTTTTTTATGTGGTTTTTACTTTCAGGTGTGACCTTAGGAGTTTTTACTGGTTTTTATCTTGGATTCAGGCGTGTGTATCGTAGTTTTTAATTGCTGAGGACTAAATTATGAAATATTTACTTTTACTGATTCCAATCACTTTCCTTGCTTCCTGTGCCCAGTTACCTGAACCAGTGAATGGCTGGATTGATATTCCTCTTAGTGCAAACACGTTCAGAGAAAGTACGGTCGCCTATAAAACCGGTAGCTATGAAATACCCGTTTATGCTTATGAAGCTCTTGAGTATAAATTGGGTATCCTGGAGGGAGATGCCATTTCTTATGAATGGTCTGTGACCATGAGTAAGCCGGAATTACTGGAAGTTGAATTCCATGGACACACTGACCGCATCGGTGATGAAGCAGGACTATTGATGTATTACAAAGTTCATAATGAAGGTGAAGAAAGTGGTACGCTTAAAGCTCCGTTTAGTGGCATACATGGCTGGTACCTGAATAATCAAAGTGATGAAGACATTGTGGTTACACTCAATGTTTCTGGTTTTTATACTGAATTGGAGCAATAACTGATCGATTTAAAATACGGTATAGCATTGCCCTGTTTTAAAATCTCAATGTCTGCTTCTGGTCAAATGCAGAAATAAGGCCGGATTAATATCAAATATTGGAATTGCTTCACTAAATTGCCGTTGCGTTGAAAAAGCGTCGCAAGGCTTCCAGATTGGCAATGGCCGATTGCATGGTTGGATTGATCTGTAGCACCCGCAGCAGGGCATTCCGGGCGTCGTTATATTGGCCGAGATCGACATAAACCGCAGCAAGACCGCTTAGGGCACCAAAATGATTGGGTTCGAGTTCCAGAGTCTTCATGATGTCGGCTTCAGATTCGCGATAATTCCCCAGGATATAGTGAGTGGTGGCTCGCATGTTCCAGGCTTCAGCAAAGTCGGGATCACGTTCAATAATTTGTGTAAACAGGCGTAGTGCTGTTGCGTACTGATCGCCACCGAGTTCATCCATGGCAGTCACCATCAAGGCGCTAATTTCAGGGTCGGGATGTTCGGCCCAGATATCCCAGATGCGAAACTCAAACTGACTGGCCTGCATTTCATTTTCTGCTGACTTCAGTTGTGCAAATAGCTCAGGCAGGCGTGGATCTTTCTGGTCTGCCATTGCCCAGTTTGAGAACACAATCAGTAAAAGCGGAAGAAAGTTTTTCATATTCTGTAGCAACTATAAACCTGTTCGCGCAACTATAACAATTCATGTTGTTCGTGTGGAGAGTGCAATACCCTTCAGTCCTAATTAGCGATGATTCTGATGCCCGTCACTTGGATAGTGCGTCTACATGCCTTTTGGAATTACTTGTGGTCTATAAGCAGTTGCTCCTGTCTGGCTCACCCTTCGATCTTTTCTTCCTATTTTCCCGGCGCTGCGGAACTCGTCGCTGCGCTCCTCAAACAGTCCTCGCGCTTCATCGGGAAAATATTCAGGAAAAAAGCATCTCAATGGGTTCACATGACAGGAACACCTGCTTTCCCAGAATTGGTGTAAATTTTCACGGATGTTCAATTCACAGGCGTGATACCTAACTGCCCAGTCGGCGACCGTCTGACGACAGGGACGTCGTCAGCCGAGCCTGTACATGGATGTACGTTGTTTGGCGTGTCGACGAAAGGCAGTTAGGCATCGGGCCTGAGCTAATCAGAAAGAATTCAAATTGAGACACCGCTAAAATGATGCGCGGCGCTTTTGAATTTACTTAATTATGCAAAAGGATGTTTCAGAAGAATGGTTTCTTCACGGTCAGGGCCCGTAGAAATAATATCCACCGGTGCTTCGATTTTTTCTTCAATGTATCGAATGTAAGCGCGGGCATTTTCCGGAAGTTCATCCAGTGATTTAACCCCGAAAGTGGATTCAGACCAGCCGGGCAGCTCATCATAAACGGGCACCAAATGATCGTACTGATCAAAACTGGTCAGGCAGGCCATGGAAGAACCATTGATACCTTTATAACCGGTGCAGACTTTTACCGTTTCCAGTCCATCCAGTACATCGAGTTTGGTCAGGCAGATGCCGGACACGGAATTGATTCTGATGGCCATTTTTAAGGCCGCAGCATCAAACCAGCCACATCGTCTGTTGCGTCCGGTTGTTGCCCCACGCTCCTTACCCTTGGTAAATAACTGCTCACCGACTGCATCAAACAGTTCGGTAGGGAAGGGACCGGCACCTACTCGTGTCGTGTAGGCCTTGGTTATGCCAAGCACATAATCCAGATAAAGCGGCCCGAATCCACTGCCAGTGGCTGTACCACCAGCTGTTGTGTTGGAAGAAGTGACAAAAGGATAAGTGCCGTGGTCGATATCGAGTAAGGAACCCTGGGCTCCTTCGAAGAGAATATTTTCGCCGTTTTTGCGTGCAGTGTGCAGAATATCGATCGTATCGCCAACCATGGGTCTGATACGTTCGCCCATGGCCAGACTCTCATCCAGTGTCTGCTGATAATCAATCGCTGCGACGCCATAATAGGATTGCAGGGCAAAATTGTGATATTCCAGAACTTCCTGCAGGCGGCCGGCAAAATGTTCGGCGTTTAATAATTCGCCAAGACGTATACCGCGACGCGCCACTTTATCTTCATAAGCCGGACCAATCCCGCGACCGGTGGTGCCGATTGCAGCAGTGCCTTTCTTCAGTTCCCGGGCCTGATCCAGCGCAACATGATAGGGAAGGATCAGGGGACAGGCAGAGCTGATATTGAGCTTTTCTGTGACGGAAAGCCCCTTGCTCTCGAGTTCGTCAATTTCATGCAGCAAGGCTTGCGGAGACAGCACGACTCCGTTGCCGATAATGCAACGCACATTGTCACGTAAAATTCCCGATGGCAGCAGATGCAGAACGGTTTTTTCGCCATCTATAACCAGTGTGTGACCGGCATTATGACCACCCTGGAAACGTACTACCGTTGAGGCTTTTTCGGTGAGCAGATCAACAATCTTACCCTTGCCTTCATCTCCCCATTGCGTCCCAAGAACAACTACACTTTTACCCATGACTATGCCTTTCTGCTATACGAAATAAATTTAAAATTAATTGATGTTGATGATTTACAGTGGGCTAAGTTGCCACTTTCCTTTTCGTTGAACGATTTCCTGAGTACAACCAAGTTCCTGTGCCGAGACGTCTTGTTCGGACAAGGAGCTTAAAACCTGATAACCCTCGTTTCTTAATGCCTTGATAAATGCCAGCAATTCACTGTCTGCCCCAGCAGGCGCAAAGATTTTTTCTGCGCTGATAAAGTCCCGTGAACCCAGCGTCAATAAACTTTTCAGATCGCTGTCAAAACCGGTCGCCGCTCTGGCGCGTCCAAACCCGGAACCAATTTCATCATAGCGTCCGCCCTTGGCAATTGAAGAACCGAAGCCATTTGTATACGCGGCGAAAACAACGCCGGTGTGATAGTCATAACCACGCAGTTCGCTTAAATCGAAATACAGGGATTGTTCAGGATAACGGGCCTTGAGCGCTGCAGCGAGTCCGCGTAACTGAGCGATATCTTCCTTAACTGTGCCTGGCGCCTTCGCCAGGACCTGTTCTGCCTGCTCCAGTACACTTTCATCACCACTAAGTGTGGGTAAGGCGGTCAGCATCTCAAGTAAGTTTCCATTGGTAGTGAGATTGCCAAGCAGTTGATCAATGTCTTCGGTTGACTTGCTTTGCAGTGCTGCAAAGAGTTTTTCCTCAAGTTCGTCATCGAGATCGGCGTGAGAAATCAGGGAGCGATAAATGCCAACATGACCCAGTGCCAGTTGCACGGGTTCTATTTCAGCCAGCTTCAGGGTTTCCAGCATCAGGCTAATGACCTCAAGGTCACTATCGATGCCATTATGACCATAGAGTTCAGCGCCGATACGATAGGGACTACGTGAACCCAGCATGCTGGAAGGGCGGGTACGTAAAACACTGTCTGCATAGCAAAGACGGTTGGGTCCCTGTTTCTGCATAACATGGGCATCTATACGTGCAACCTGAGAGGTGATATCGGCGCGAATGCCCATGGAGCGCCCGCTGATCTGATCAACTACCTTAAAGGTTTCCAGATGCAGATGTTCACTGGGAACTATATTCAGGGAATCAAGAAACTCAATCAAGGGGGTGATAACAAGCTCGTAGCCCCAGCTACGGTATAAATCCAGAATATCGCGACGCAACATTTCCAGATTATTTGCCTGCGGTGGCAGTATTTCATCCACACCATCAGGCAATAACCAGCGATTGGCTTTTGACATTATCGCTTTTTACTCTGCCGTACTTTTGTTCAGGTATTTGAAGAATTCGCTGTCAGGACTCAATAAGAGTACGTCGCCAGTATCGCTAAAGGTTTGGCGATAAGCATTCAGACTGCGCGTAAATTCATAAAATTCAGGATCGGCATTGAAAGCTTGCGCATAAATTGCTGCGGCCTGAGCATCGCCGTCACCACGAATGATTTCAGCATCACGATAGGCTTCAGCTTCAAGAACCGTTGCGGTACGATCCGCTTCTGCACGAATTATCTCCGAAAGTTCGCGTCCGGTAGATCTGGCCTGCGAGGCTTCCTGCTGTCGTTCCGTATTCATACGGTTGTACACGGAATCTTGAACATCATCCGGCAGGTCGATCTGTTTGACCCTGATATCAACTATCTCTATGCCGAGATCATTCAGGACTATCGCGTTAAGGTTACGGGTTAAATCGGTCATCAACACATCTCGTTCTCCCGACACCACTTCATAAACAGTGCGGCTGGCAAACTGATTTCGCAGACCGGTGTTAATACGCTGTGCAAGCAGATTGTTGGCAATGTTGGCATCGCCTGAAGTACGCGTGTAATAAGTTGCAACTTCAGCAATTCGCCATTTGGCATAGGAGTCTACTTCCAGAAATTCACGATCCGCTGTCAGAAAACTTTGGGTTGGTGCATCCAGAGTCTGTATGCGTGCATCAAATTTCAAAATGGTGTGCACACCGGGAACTTTAAAATGTAAACCGGGCGCAACATCGGCTTCGGTGACTTCCCCGAAGGTGAGAAGTACGCCACGATCGATCTGGCGAACCACATATAAACAGTTGTAGGCAATTATCAAAACGACTGCCAGTAAAGCAAGGGTCAAGGCGCTGGAGTTTTTCATTATCTTCCCGTCCTTGTAGTTGTTTGTCTGTTGAGGTCCTGCAAGACCTGATTGGACAGGTTACGAATATCCTGTGTGCTCATTGCCTCCATGCTGACATTGCCGGAGCGTTGCAGCATCTGATCCAGAGGCAGATACATCATGTTATTACCACCCTCTACATCAATAAGTACTTTAGAACTGTTGCTCAACACTTCCTGCAGTGTTTCCAGATACAGCCTCTCTCTTGTGACACCGGGAGCACGCTGGTATTCCCCCAGCAGTTGAGTAAAGCGCTGTGCTTCACCCTGAGATCTGGCAATAACCTGATCCCGGTAGGCTTCGGCTTCTTCCAGCACTCGACGGGCCAGTCCGCGCGCTTCCGGTATTACCTGATTAGCGTAGGCATTGGCCTGATTCTGAAAAGCGACACGGTCAACACCGGCTTTAATAACATCATCGTAGGCGGCACGGACGGGTGCAGGTTGCTGAACTTCCGCGATATTCACTTCACTGACAATAATGCCGGTCTGATATAAATCCATATAATTCTGCAAGCGTGTCTGCACTGACAGGGCAATTTGTTCTCGGGCGGAAGTGGTTGCTGTTTCCATTTCCGAACTGCCGATTTCATGTCGAATGGCAGACTCTGCTGCGAGCTGTAAACTGGTCACCGGGTCCAGATCATTCAGATAGAAGGCCCTGGCATCAGTGACCTGAAATTGCACAGTCATGGAGACGTCGATGATATTGTTATCTTCAGTCAGCATGGAGTTGCTGAATGATTCGTCATAGACGCGGGTTACATTTATTTTGGTGACTTCATCTATTAATTGCGGATTCCAGTGCAGCCCCGGCATGACCACACCTTCCATGGCCCGGCCAAAACGCAGTACCACGCCACGTTCCTGCTCATCAACGGTATAAAAGCCACTGCCGACCCAGATAATTGCCAGGATAGTCAGCACACCTATAACCAGACCTCCGGAGATGGAACCGCCTCCGCTGGTTTTATTTCCAGAGCCGGTTTTTTTGTCATTACCAAAAAAGCTGGAAAAACGCTTCATCAGTGAAGCAAGAATTTCTTCAAGATCGGGCGGGCCCTGATCATTGCCGCCACCGGGGCGTTTGCTTCCCCAAGGATCTTCATTTTCAGATTTTTTCCCGTCGTTATTATCGGGTTCGTTCCAGGCCATGTGGTTCTCCAGTGATTCTTTTATGGCTATCAGCCATATTAGAAGGACGATTCTATCTAATAACAAAGGCTTTTTACACAGTTTCCGGGCTTTCTGTTACCAGCAGGATACAGGTCGATATCGCTATCGAATGATTGTGTTCATTACTTTCAGGTTCTGAATGAATTGCTCGTGTTCAGATGACTTTCTCTTCTTGTTGCAATGTATCAGCTTAAATAAGCCTGGGCATCGAGGCCCTCTTCTTTTAAAAGTCGTACAAAATCCTGTTTTGGGAGACGAAGACTAAGATGCACTTTGCCTTGCTCATCAAGGCTCTCATTTTTCACTGCGCCCTGGTGGTAGAACTTGGCTCGCAGGCGTCCCTGCTGGGGAGCGAGGTGCATTTCAGGCTCTATAAAATCTTCCCCGAGCAGCTCACTGATGGCCTGCAGGAGTTTGTCGATACCGGCCCCGGTCAAGGCTGAAACCCAAACACGCCATGGCTTACCTTCATCATTGCGTTCGATATCCGGCAAATCACCTTCCAGGAGATCGGCCTTGTTATAGACGAGCAGAGTGGGAATCTGGCTGGCACCTATTTCATGCAGGACGCTATCTACTTCCTTCTGCAGAAGAAAACGTTGCTCACTATGACAGTCTACGACATGTAAAAGCAAACTTGCTTCTGTAGTTTCTTCCAATGTTGCGCGAAAGGCATCAACCAGCTGATGCGGAAGATCACGAATAAACCCTACTGTATCGGCAAGAATGGCAGCACCAAAGTCCGGTAGCTGCATTTTTCTGAGAGTAGAATCCAGTGTTGCAAATAATTGATCAGCAGCATAAAGATCGGCTTTGGTAATGCGATTGAATACTGATGATTTGCCGGCGTTGGTGTAGCCGACCAATGAAACTGTAGGAATTTCAGCACGCTGACGGGATTTCCTGCCCTGCTGTCGTTGGCGACGTACTTTTTCCAGACTCTTGTTTATAGACTTAATGCGAACACTGATCAGGCGTTGGTCAAGTTCCAGCTGGGTTTCACCAGCACCGCGTAATCCCACACCACCTTTTTGACGATCCAAATGCGTCCAGCCCCGGACCAGGCGAGTCATTGAGTGCCTCAGCTGAGCCAGTTCGACCTGCAGTTTACCTTCATGAGAGCGAGCGCGTTGACCAAATATATCCAGAATTAATCCGGTACGATCCAGCACCCGGCATTGCAGGGCTTTTTCCAGGTTTCTTTCCTGACTGGGGGAGAGGCTGTGGTTGAACAAAACCAGTTCGGCCTGATGTGCCTGCAGGGCTTGTTTGATTTCTTCCAGTTTACCGGTACCCACGAAGTAACGCGGTGCAATTTGTTGACGGGAGCCGGTGATAAATTCTACCGGGCAGGCACCTGCAGAAATCGCGAGTTCTTCGAATTCGCGAGCATCTCCATCTGCTTCTGAGTAAATATCCAGCTGGACCAGTATGGCAAGTTCACCGCTATCAGGGCGATCAAAAAACACTATATATTGTTACCTGGCTCAAAAGCCCCTGGTTCTGATCCTTCCTGTAATGGAACACGGATCGGTCGGTTAGGAACTACCGTAGATATAGCGTGTTTATAAACCATTTGGTTAACTGTGTTTTTTAAAACAATAACAAATTGATCAAATGATTCAATCTGTCCCTGTAATTTGATACCGCTTACCAGATAAATAGCAACTGGTACTTTTTCCTTGCGCAGAATGTTCAGGAAAGGGTCTTGTAAAGATTGCCCTTTGGACATGACTGGATCCTCAAATAAAAATTAAAAACAGTAAGGCAGGTAAGGTGCTACCAAGTGCCCATTATAGAGCTTTAACCGGGACGTCTACTACACCTACTTAAGGGTAGAGTTTATTAATTTCAAGCTTTTTTCGCACAATTGTGACATTTCACTATCAAGTAGCTGTAATTCCGGCCAGGACCTGAGCCAGGTAAGTTGTCTTTTGGCTAATTGCCGGGTTGCTGCCAGTGCTTTTTCCTGCATGCTGTCGTAGTCATGGTGCCTGGCAAGATAATCCCAGATTTGCCGATAACCTACTGAGCGAATGGCGGGCAGAGAAGGATCAAGGTCGCCGCGCTCGTAGAGCACTTTTACTTCGTCTACAAATCCATCAGCCAGCATTTGCCTGAATCGGGCAGCAATATTTTCATGCAGAACTGAGCGCTGTTGAGGGTAGATGGCAATGAAATGCAACTGGAAGGCTAGCTTATCGGGGTCAGTCGCCTGTTTATGATGCGCAGTCATGGGAATGCCTGTCAGCTCATAAACTTCTAAAGCGCGTTGCAATCGTTGTGGATCATTGGGATGGATGCGCGCTGCCGAGGCAGGGTCAACTTCAGCCAGCTTATCATGCACTGCCTGCCAACCCTGTTCGGTGGCCAGCTGTATGATTTTTTTACGAACAGTTTCATTGGCTGCCGGCATGGCAGCCAGACCATCTCTGAGAGCCTTGAAATACAGCATGGTGCCGCCTACCAACAAAGGTATCTTGCCCTTTGCCTGTATCGCTGCGATTTCCACCAAGGCATCATGGCGAAAATCCGCTGCCGAGTATGCGTCGGCAGGATCACGGATATCGATTAAACGATGCGGTGCAAGCTGCAGGATTTCCGCACCGGGTTTTCCTGAGCCAATATCCAGGCCTCGATAGACCTGTGCCGAATCGACACTGATTATTTCGAAAGGGCCTTGCTGCACCAACTCAACAGCAAGTTTGGTTTTGCCTGAGGCGGTTGGCCCCATAATGCAGAAAACTGGTGGACGCTTGTTATTCAATTTTTTACTGCGACTTTTGCCTGTAGAATAAATCTGCACTTACTATAGCAAGAAATACGATACAATCGTTTCCTTTTGCCTAGTAAGCGGCACTTTAATCGTATTAAAAAGCACTATGCCTTCAGATTTTCCTATTGGTGTAATTGACTCCGGCGTCGGAGGACTTTCGGTACTGAAAAAAATTCGCCAGCTGCTACCCAATGAGGAGCTGCTTTATGTAGCAGATTCCCGCCATGCCCCTTACGGTGAGAAAAGCAAAGCGGCTATCAAGCAACGCTGTTTTGAGAATATGGGCTTTTTCAATTTACAGCATGCCAAGGCCATTGTGCTGGCCTGTAACACGGCGACAGCTGCGGCGGTGAAAGAACTCAGGGCAGAATTTGATTTACCAATCATCGGCATGGAGCCCGCCATCAAGCCGGCTGCCGATTTAACCAGGACAGGGGTTATAGGTGTGCTGGCAACTGCCGGCACAGTGGACAGTGATAAATATATGGATTTGCAAAGTCTCTACAGAGACCGGGTGGAAATTATTACCAAGGCCTGTCCGGGGCTGGTAGATGAAATTGAAAAAATGCAGCCCGACAGGGGCGAAATCATTAAACTGGTCACCGAATACACCGAAGCCTTTCTGGCAAAGGGTGGCGATACTTTAGTACTTGGTTGTACTCACTATGCCTTGATTTCAGACATCATTTCCGAAATAGTTGGGCCGGAAGTCGTGCTGGTCGATACCGGCATGGCAGTTGCTAAGGAACTGAAACGCCGTTTGCAGGCAAACGATTTGCTTTCCGAGTCAACTGACAAGGGCAGGCTCAGCTTTTTTACCAGCGGACATGTTGAGGATCAACAAATTCTTTTATCCCGCTATTGGGGCGAAGAAATTCCTGTCTATCACTATATGAATTTTGTCCTGACTATTTAAAGGGCATTTAATAAAAAGCCTGAACACTTACTGACCGCGTAAAAATAGTTTATCCAGATCCGTTAGCTTTTGTTGTACCCAGGTGGGCCGGCCATGATTGCACTGACCACTTCTTTCAGTCTGTTCCATATCCCGTAACAAGGCGTTCATTTCGGGAATAGTGAGATGGCGATTGGCGCGCACAGAACCATGACAGGCCATGGTAGAAAGAATTTCATCGCGGTGTGCTTCCAGTCTGTCGCTAGTGCCATGGTCCAGAATATCGGATAGCACATCACGCAAGAGCTGTTCAACATTGGCGTTGGCCAGAATCGTCGGCACTTGTCGCAGACTGATGGTTTCAGGCCCGAGGCGTTCAATTTCCATACCCAGACCAGCCAGATAGTGATTATGTTCTTCTGCCAGGTCGGCTTCCCTTTCACTGACTGAAATATTTAAAGGCACCAGCAGAGGCTGTACTTTTATGCCTTCGCTATTGCTGGCACTTTTCATGTGCTCATAAGTTATTCGTTCATGTGCCGCATGCATGTCGACAAGTACCAGGCCCTGTGCATTCTGCGCCAGAATATAAATGCCATGCAATTGTGCAATGGCGAAACCCAGCGGCGGAATATCTGCTGTGTTTTCCGGGAGCTCAGCTTGTTCGGAATTTTGTCGCAAGCTGGCGTAACTTGCTAACTGGTTTTGTACTTGGCTGGCATAGTTGCCGCCACGATCGCCGCGTTCATAGCTGGAGAATTGAATCGCAGATTGTGAACCGGTCGTTTCACTTTCCTGTGAAGCAAATTGCTCGGAAGCAGGAGCGTTATGCTGCAGGTGATCTTCGGGCCGTACCGAAGCCAGACTTCGGTGCAAGACAGAATACAGGAAGTTATGCACTGTGCGACTTTCACGAAAGCGGACTTCGTGTTTTGTGGGATGTACATTTACATCCACCTCGGCCGGATCGAGTTCCAGAAATAAGGCAAAGACCGGGTGCCGCCCATGAAAGAGTACATCACGGTAAGCCTGTTTGACGGCATGTGAAACAACCTTGTCCCGAATGGTGCGCCCGTTAACATAAAAAAACTGCATGTCCGCTTGTGAGCGTGAAAAGGTTGGCAGTGATACCCAGCCCCAGAGTTTTAAACCATCCAGTTCCATATCGATGTAAATTGAGTTTTCTATAAAGGCCGGGCCATAAATTTGTGCAACCCGGCGTTGCTGTTCCTGTTCGCTGCTGGCTTTTTCAAACTTGTGAATCTGGCGCTGGTTATGCTGCACACTGAAAGTGGTATCGAATCGGCTTAATGCCAGATGTTTAACGATATCGTCGATACGTTTGAATTCGGTTTGTTCGGTGCGCAGGAATTTGCGGCGCGCAGGAGTGTTAAAAAATAAATCCCTGACTTCCACATTGGTCCCGACAGGATGCGCAGCCGGTGACAGCTTGCTTTGCATGTCGATGCCTTCGGTTTCAACTTTCCAGGCTTCGGAGGCCGCAGGTGTGCGGGAAATCAATGCCAGTCGGGAGACCGAGGCAATACTCGCTAAAGCCTCGCCGCGAAAACCGAGACTAACGACTCTTTCGAGATCTTCCAGTTCCGTGATTTTGCTGGTGGCATGTCGGTTGAGTGCCAGGGGCAAATCTTCCTTATCAATACCCTGTCCGTTATCGCGGATACGAATAAGCTTGATGCCGCCTTGCTCCAATTCAATATCTATACGGTCGGCGCCGGCATCCAGACTGTTTTCCAGTAATTCTTTAACTACAGAAGCAGGCCGCTCAACGACTTCACCGGCAGCAATTTGGTTAGTCAGACGCTGACTAAGGAGTTGTATTCTAGCCATGGGTGGTTTTGAAACAGCTAAGCCCTATAAAGCAGGTATTCTTAAAATTTGACCAACCCGAATGGTATCACTATTTAACTGGTTTGTTTCGCGAATCCTTTGCATGGGTACAGCATAGTCTTCAGCGATGCGTGACAGGGATTCGCCGCGGCTGACCACATGTTCACGAAAGGTAAGCTGCGCCAATATGGGAGTCAGCGCATTTGGAATTATCAGCTGTTGACCAACATGTATGACGGAACCGGTGATGTTGTTGGCTGCTTTCAGGTTTGCCAGCGGTACATTAAAACGCTCGGCTATTTCTGACAGGTTGTCGCCACGGCCGACAACATAGGTGCTTGGTCCGCCACCATTAGCCTTGTGCCAGGCCACCAGTGTCCCGCGCGGGGGTGTTGCATAAAAGTATCCGGTAATGCCGCTGACCACTGCCTGCGCAAATTGTTTCTGAAAGTTCGCTGAGTTCAGGTTGCGGGCATCGTTCGGGTTAGTGATATAGCCGGCTTCAATTAATAGCGAGGGTATATCTGCCTGTTTCAACACCACAAAGGCGGCTTGTTCCACATTGGTTCTGCGCATGTGCGTGACATTACCCAGGGCGGAAATGATTTTACTACCGGCTTCCAGGCTTGAGGCAATACTTGCCGTCATGGATAAGTCCACCAGAACCGATGCCAATACTTCATCTTTATCCGCCAGACTCACTGAGCCGACCCCGCCGATCAGGTCGGCGCCGTTTTCTTTTTCTGCCAGACGGCGTGCCTGTTCACTGGTAGCGCCACGTTGAGAGAGGGCATAAATGGTTGCTCCCCGGGCGCTGGAATTGCTAAAGGCATCGGCATGAATGGCGATAAAAAAGTCGGCATTGTTCTGATGGGCAATGTTGGTTCTGCCGCGCAGGTCGACGTAGTAATCGCCATCACGGACCATCACCGGTCTGTAACCCGGCATCTGCTTAAGGATACTTTCAATCTCTCTGGCTATGGCAAGTACTACGCGTTTTTCCTGTATGCGGTCAACCCCTATGGAGCCGGGATCTTCTCCGCCATGTCCGGCATCAATGGCAACCACGATGTCACGTTTACCATTGGCGAGGTCGCTTGCGGAAGCAGTGACTACCGGCCGGGAACGCTCAGTTCTTACCGTATCATAAAGGTCAATCACCAGACGATCACCATACTGATCATTTTTATCAAGCAGAAAAGAGCGCGCCTGCACATCGGCATTCAGGTCGAGCACCACACGTGTGTCAGTATCATTGCGAGCGGCAGAACGCAGATTGGTAATCGGTGTCTCACTTAGATTCAAATTCGAGAAATCTGCTGTCAGGCTTGCCGATTTCAGATCAATGACCAGGCGTTTCGGGTCTTCCAGACTAAAGACCTGATGATCGACACGCTCACTGAGATCGAACACCAGACGTGTATATTCAGGGGCGCGGTAGGAGCGGACACTTTCCACGACGGCAGCCTGTACCAGGCTACCCAGGCAACTAAAAAGCAGAGCTATAAACAGACGCACAGGTATGTTCATGGTTTCTGTATGTAAATACCGGCTCTAAAAAAATTAATAAGTTTAAAGATTACAGATATTTAGGAAGATAAGCTAGTATTTTTCTAGGTAAAGGAAGGGAAAAGTTCAGATAATTTTTGCTGCAGCTTTGCGCCTTCATCACTAAAAGATTTCCAACTGATCTGCCGGCCACCTTTGACAACGTCAAGTGTAATGGCCAGATCGGGCTCGGGCAGAAAGTTTTTGCCTTTTTCAGGCCATTCAATCAGACACAATGCCGAGCCATCCAGGTAATCACGAAAGCCCAGATATTCCAGTTCTTCAGGATCAGACAGGCGGTACAAATCAAAATGCATGATTTGCCGGCCATCCAGTTCATAAGGTTCGACCAGTGTGTAGGTTGGGCTTTTAACAGCACCTTTATGGCCCAGAGCATGCATAAAGCCGCGGGTCAGTGTGGTTTTACCTGCCCCCAGATTGCCACTGAGAGTAATCAAGGCACCTTTATCTATCAAACCTGCCAGACTCGCGCCAAAGGCCTCGGTTGCGGCTTCATTCTCCAGAAACACAGCTTTCACCCCGCGTTAACGAGTTTGTGGATATAAGTCAGTAAATCCGTCGCCAGCAGGCCGCGCTCACCAGTATCAGAAGCAGCAAGATCGGCGCTCAGGCTATGGATGCAAACGCCCAGCCTTGCACTGTCGGATAATGAAAAGTTCTGAGCCAGCAGGCCGCCCAAAACGCCGCTAAGAATATCGCCCATACCGCCAGTGCCCATACCAGGGTTGCCATGGGAGCAACGTTCCAGTTGCACCCGATCACTCTGCTGTGCCTGGCCGCCTTGTTTGAAGGCAATTAAAGTGCCGGCTCCTTTCAGAATACAGACACCGCCAAATTTAGCCTGTATATCCAGGCAAGCCTGTTCGCGATTATCCTGCAGATCTGGCAGTTTGCGCTCCAGTAATCTTGCAGCTTCGCCAGGGTGAGGGGTCATAATGAAGAGGCCGGAATCGGGTAGTGGGAGTGAATTCAGGCTGATCAGATTCAGGGCATCGGCATCAAGTATCATTGGTACTTGATGCTCTGATTGTGCCTGCAGGACTTTATCCAGGCAGGCACGTGACCAGGCTGACTGACCTAGGCCAGGGCCGATTATAACGACAGTAGCTTTATCCAGTAAGGGTCCAAGATCATCGGCCTTTTCAAGACCCTGAACCATTATTTCTGGACGGCGTGCCAAAAAGGCATTGATATGAGAGGGTCGGGTCGCAACCGAGACCAGACCTGCTCCTGATCGTGCGCAGGCTTCGGCTGCCATTAAGGCCGCACCACCAAAACCATGCTCCCCACCTATGACCAGGGCATGCCCATTGCTGCCTTTATGTGAGTGCTCACTACGTTTGAATAATAGATGTTTTATAGACTGGTATTTAAGGTTTTTTGCGGGAATCACAAAAGTTTACCTGCTGCATAAGTGATCCCGACAGTATATGGCTAACACTGTCGGCAACCTGGAACTGAAATGAGCCTTGTCTGATTTAGCTTCGGTCTGGAACGTAAACTAGCTGGTCTGGTGACGTTTACCTAAAGTGATATGACGAGGGCCTGAAGTCTGAACCTGACCACTAACACCACTTGGAATCTGCTGGATTTCACCGCCAGATGCTAAAAATTTTGCAGTATGCTCTTCTATATTCATTGAATCAGCTTCTTTGACGGAGCTGCCTTCAACTTTTTTTATCGTGGTTTTCTTTCTTGCATTAGCCATATTGATCCTTTGTCTTTACAGTTAAAACTCGATAGTGGGTCGCGTATTATACGCGAAGAGCGCACTTTTTGCCATGTGGATACATTGAAAGTAATACTGCCAATCAAAAAAGTCGCGGTTTTTCAGCATAAAACATTGCTAGTGAGCTTCTGGATTTTTCGGTATGATTGCGACCTCTTTTCCTGGCGTATAAACTCAAGTCACATGAAAGACAAAGAGAATTCGCCACATTCAGCGCCTGTAGCTCAGCGTTGAATAAAGAGTAGTAACTGGCTTGAAGAAGCCATTAGAAAATCAAAATTCAGCGCCTGTAGCTCAGCGTTGAATAAAGAGTAGTAACTGGCTTGAAGAAGCCATTAGAAAATCAAAATTCAGCGCCTGTAGCTCAGCGTTGGATAAAGAGTAGTAACTGGCTTCACGAAGCCAGTATAAATAACATCGTAAATATAGTTATTAACCAAAATTCAGCGCCTGTAGCTCAGCTGGATAGAGTAACTGGCTTCGAACCAGTTGGTCGGGAGTTCGAATCTCTCCAGGCGCGCCATTTCAAGTTGAAAGTAATTCAAGCAATTAGGCCATTAATAGAATTGTTGCTTTCTTTCAGACCTAGTTGATTCAACATTTGGTGTTTAATCGTCCAGCGATTCCTCTTACCCAGAGATCGACAACAGCTATTGTTGGGAAGGCAGCTGGCCATGTTGTCATACAACTTCAAACCAACTCTCCTAGGTGCTCAGAGTCAAAACCCCGAGAGATTTTCAAGAACAAAGGCTGAATTAATACAGACCATAATGGCTGAGAATTGGGCGCTGAATAGGATTGGCACAAATCGAGCAGGAAGAGGCTTTAGAAAGCTGCCAGCCTCTTATTAACTCTGACCATTTAATCCAAAGTGGGCAATAGCTAGTACTTAAGTTAGTGAAAAAGGGTACGGAATTTGCTTATTAAAATGCACTGATCGCAATTATTGTCATATGAATATTTGGACTAGCATGCAACACTAAGCGGCAGCCGAATTTTACTCTTCCTAGAGCTTGATAATAACATTATCGAAAATATGGATTTTGGAGTGACACTGACACTTTTTGGTGCACTCGAACTTGAATAACCGCAATATAAAACATTATCTCTGTATTATTTTGTGGATTAGGAATTAAATGGTTTTATGGAATAGATGAATTTATTAGGAGTATGTGATGGTTTTTATAAAAATTAAGCAAGTGACTTTTTATTGCTGTATAGCACTGATATTGATAACTCATAACAGTGTTGCACAGACAGAAGATTTAAGCAGTTTAAAAGCCGAGGCTATGCAATCCATCGATGATCAGGCCAAACTTATTCAAGAAATTGTTGATAGTCTTTTCTCTTTTTCAGAATTGGGTTTTCAGGAATTTGAAACACAGCGGTACTTAACCGATATTCTTAAGGAAAATGATTTTAAAGTAGAGCTGGGTATTGCTGGCATTCCATCATCATGGTGGGCTACCTGGGGTAGCGGCCAACCTGTAATAGCACTAGGCTCTGATGTGGATGGCATTCCCAGAGCGTCCCAGATGCCCGGGGTTGCATATCGCCAGCCTATCATTGAAGGGGCTCCTGGGCATGGCGAAGGTCATAATTCTGGCCAAGCGGTGAATATTGCTGCCGCTCTTACCGTTAAAAAAATTATGGAAAGGGAAAACCTGCCTGGGACAATTGTATTATGGCCAGGAATTGCTGAAGAACTTCTTGGGGCAAAAGCCTGGTATGCCAGAGATGGTTTTTTTAATGATATTGATATTGTGTTATTCAATCATGTAGCTAGTAACCTAGAAGTAAGCTGGGGGCAGCCTATTGGGACGGGACTCGTTTCAGTTGAGTATATGTTTGATGGTGTCGCTGCTCATGGTGCTGGAGCTCCATGGCAAGGCCGAAGTGCTCTTGATGCCGTTGAGCTGACAAATATCGGTTGGAATTTTCGCCGTGAACATCTCCATCCACTTCAGCGCTCACACTATGTGATTACTAATGGCGGAGACCAACCAAACGTAGTGCCTTCTTATGCAAGTGTTTGGTACTTCATAAGAGAAGTTAGCGCTGATGGCATTCGAGAAAATTTCAACATCTTACAAAGAATTGCTGAAGGAGCAGCGATGATGACAGATACAACCTTAAGTAGACGTATTGTAGGTGCCGCATATCCAAAACATTACAACCGCCCAGTCGCTATGGCTATGGCAGAAAATATATACCAGGTAGGCTTGCCTGAATGGTCAGAAGAGGATCATATTTTTGCCAGAGCCCTTCAAACAATGATGGGAGAAGCTGAACCGGCAGGTTTGGCGACTGAAGTTGCGGGAGTGGAAGAACCCGCCAGTTCGCCGGTTTCCGGACCCTCTGACGATATTGGCGATGTTTCCTGGAACGTACCAACAGTGACTCTTAGATTTCCTGCTAATGTACCGGGGATGCAAGCACATCATTGGTCAAGCGCCATGGCTATGGCGACCCCCATTGCTCACAAGGGAGCTGCAGCTGGAGCCAAAGTCGTAGCCACTACAATGCTGGATTTATTAATGGATGAACACCTAGTCCAGGAAGCTAAAAATTACTTCAATGACATCCAAACTGCAAATGAACAATATATGCCTTTTATAGGTCCTGATGATGATCCGGCTATCGAAAAAAATGCAGAAATCATGGCTCAGTTCAAACCCATATTAGAGGAGTATTATTACGATCCATCAAGGTACGAGACATACTTAGAGCAATTAGGCATTACTTACCCACAACTGGCTCCTTAAGTCCGTATCTAGATAACAGAAGCACCCTGTTTTGGTGTGCTTTTTCTGAATAGAAAATCAAAGGGGTCAGAAATCAAAGGGGTCAGAGTAATTTGATTTTAGTTTTTCTAGAATTTTTCTGATTTTCTATCACCGCCCCTGGGGAGGGGCGGTATTGCATGTCCTAACTGCCTTTCTATTTGTTGTTTGAATCGAGTATTGCCTAATACCCAAGACTTATTCGTGGCAACTCTTATCTCATCTAAAGTTAGTTCCGGGATGTGATCTTTAAATAATGCCTGATAAGCGTCTTGTCTACCTTTTGGAGTTTGAGCTAAAGATAGATAAATCTGATGTGGCGTTATTAAGTTGATGGCTTTACCTAAGGCATTATGATGGTAGCTTGACCATGGATACTCGGCTGGATGCGAAACCATTTTTGCTCTAACTGGGTTTAATTCTATATAGCGGCTAACTGTTAGCAAGTACTTTTCGGAATTTACCATTGACGCTTTAAATCTACCTTCCCATAGGGTTCCTGTACGCTGATAGCTACTGTTAACGAAGCGAACGAAATATCGACCAAGTGATTGTAGAAGCTGACTAACAGCCGTCGTTGTTGTTGGAGTCAGCAACAGGTGAACATGGTTTGTCATTAACACATAACTATGGATAGCAATCTCAAACTTAAGGCTATAATGATGTAGTTTTTCAAGATATATAATGTAGTCTCGTTCAGAGAAGTAGCAAGACTGACGATTGTTGCCACGTTGGATAATATGCAGTGGAATATTAGGCAGAAAATTTCTGTTGTGTCGAGGCATATGAGAATCCATTCTCAAGTTAAAATGTGGCGTTACTAAAGTGTCATAGCTATCTAGTTAAAATTTAGACCTAGAATGGAGATAAAACAAATCAAATTACTCTGACCCCTTTGATTCTAGATAAAACAAATCAAATTACTCTGACCCCTTTGATTGCCTTTAATTTAAAAAGTTTTACCGTCAAGATGTTGGCTATTCAGCTTTCTGGGATCTACACCAGATAAGCAATTGGCATTAACGCCAACGGCCGGGGTTCCATCCGGCATCATGGCGTAACCGAAACTTTCAACACCACAAATGCTGCAGAAAAGGTGTCGAATCACTTTATTGTTAAAAAGATATTCGGTGAGCTTCTCCTCTCCAGATTTCAAGTGAAAATTCTCTGGCGCAGCAAATCCCAAAACAAAACCCATTCGTTGGCAGCGGGAGCAATTACAGGTGATCGTATTCTCAAGATTCAGATCGACTTCAAATTCTACTGCTCCACATTGGCAGCTACCTTCGTAATGAGTAAGTTCCACGAGTTATTTCCTTTTCAGTTGGATGGGATTTTTTGTCTACCTGAAAGATACAAATAAAACCTTTGCCAATTAGTATCACCAGGCATGATTATGCCGCGCGAATAATAACATACCTTAAATCCAGAATTATAAATTTTCCGGATTCTAATTAGATTCATTACTCTTTATTATTTTATGCATGAATTGTATCCAGGCTTGGTTATCTTTCTTTAATAAACTATTAGAATACACAAATGTCCAGTATCATCTGGCAGATACTTTTAAAGATTATGGAGCTGTTATGGATTCACTTGGCTTTATGAAAGGTTTGATTTTATTGGCTATTGGCTTTGCCTGGTCAAACTGCATTGCGCAGGAGGTTGATTTTTCAGGTGAATGGCGGCCGCTCTTCCATGAAGATGCTCCGGAAAGAGGCCCTGGGCCTCATTTTGGTGATTTTTCCGGCCTGCCTCTTAATGATGAAGCGAGGATGCGAGGTGAGAGCTATCAGCCGGACCGGATATCTGTGGTGACTGAATACATTTGCCGGCCTCATGGAGCAGATTATTCCATGCGCGGCTTGTCCTATATGCGAGTGCAGAGAATGACAGATGAGCGTTCTCAACAGGTCGTTGCTTTTAAAACCAGAATGGGCTGGAACAATATGGAGCGCACCATTTGGCTCGACGGGAGAGAACATCCCCCGGAAGGGTCTGCCCATACTTTTCAGGGTTTTTCTACAGGTGTCTGGGATGGAAATATACTGACCATTTCTACCACTCATCTAAAAGAAAGTTATCACAGACGAAATGGAATTCCTTCAAGCAGTGAGCGAACCTTTACCGAACATTGGATGCTGCATGATAACTATCTGACGATTGTTACGGTTATTGATGATCCGGTTTTCTTTACGGAACCATTGGTTCGTACTCAGGACTGGGTATACGACCCCAGTTTCAGAATTGATTTTTTTAATTGCGATTATTCCGAAGAGTTACCCATAAACCCTGATAATCTGGTGCCTAATTATCTGCCAGGTGAGAACCCATATTTAACGGAATTTGCTGAAAATTACAGACTTCCCATGAGTGGCGTTAGCGGTGGTGCAGAAACCATGTATCCTGAGTTTCGGAATAACATGGGCCCCTTACTGGGGGATGCACAATTTTGTTCTACCGAAGAATGCGACTGAATAATTTTAGTCTAAGCCAAGCTATTATTTGTTGGATCAATTTATGATAAAGAACAATAATAAATTTACACAAATTCTGAAATTAATAATTTCACTTTTCCTCATTCAAAATGGTTTCGCACAGGATCAGGCTCTTAACCTGTTACATGTTCAGGATCAGGTTTATATGTTGTATGGAGCTGATGTTAACGTCACAGTACAGATAGGTGATAATTCTCTGGTTTTTGTTGATTCGCCTGATCCATCCGTAATCCCCCAAATGATGTCTCTGATAAGAGAAATATCAGATCGACCCGTACACTATTTAATAACAACTCACTTTGACCCGCTGCATGTTGCCGGCAATGACATTCTCAGCACAATGGGCGATAGCTCTGGCGTGGGAGTATTCAGGCCGGATAGTTCAGTAGCGGTGGGCGGTGCCAGTGAAGGGGTAACTGTTTTGAGTCATGAAAATGTCCTGAACAGGTTTTATTTAACCGAGCACGATATTCCTTCACTTACCATAACCAATACCTATTATTCCAAAAAGAAAGATTTTTTCGAGAATGGTGAGGCAATTATCGTTTATCACATGCCGGCGGCACATACTGACGGCGACAGCATTGTTTATTTCAGGGATTCGGATGTAATAAGCACAGGAGATATTTTCACACCGGGTTTATACCCGCTTATCGATTCGGATCTTGGCGGAAGTGTGAACGGTCTTATTGATGCACTGAATTTTATTCTGGATTTAATAGTGCCAGGTCCTTTTGCTGAAGGTGGGACTTATGTGGTACCAGGCCACGGCCGGATGGGTGACGAAATTGATGTCGTTGAGTATCGAAATATGGTTTATATCGTCAGGGATCGAATTAAAAATATGATTGAGAAAGGCGCCAGCCTGGAAGAAGTGATAGCCAGCGATCCCACGTTTGATTATGACACAGAATACGGAGGGCATAGAGGCGGACCTACCAACATTGAATTTATTAGCTCTGTTTATCAAAGCCTGCAGCAGGATATGGATTAAGCATATGAAAAAGACTACCTTGTTATTGTTTGTGACATTACTTGCTCCGGTTAATTCAGTTTTCGCTCAAGGTGAACAAGACGCCATATTGACCGGGCGGTCAGCAGCTCCAATAGATATTACCGGAACCTGGGTGTCGGTTATATCAGAAGACTGGATATGGCGTATGGTAACGCCGCTTATCGGTGACTTCTCGAGCATTCCGGAAAACGAAGCTGCCAGAGAGCTGGCCATGCAATGGCGCCCGGAGAATGATGCCGGCAATGAATGCATTGGCTATGGAGCTCCTGCAATCATGAATGAACCTGCACGGCTCAGGATCAGTTGGCAGGATGAACAAACTTTAAAAATGGAAATTGACTCGGGTATGCAGACACGCTTATTCCATTTCGGAGAAAACAGCTTGCCCGGTGAACCTTCCAGACAAGGGCATACTGTTGCTTCCTGGAGTCGTGGCATCTCTAATCCAACCAGAGGATCGTTGGGAGTACGAGGCGGATTTGGTGATAAGGGAAAAACCATGGTCGCCCATACCAGTAATCTTGTTCCTGGTTATCTCAGGAAAAACGGAATTCCATTTAGTGATCAGACAACGGTAACCGAATACTTTGAGGTAATTGATCTTGCTGATGGCCACACCTGGTTGTTTGATACCGTTGTAGTGGATGATCCAGTGTTTCTGATGGAACCCTGGGTGGTAAGCAGAAATTTCAAGAAAGAGCCAGATGATTCGAAATGGGATCCTCAGGAATGTTTTGTTATACAGCAATAAAAGTAATCAAATGGGGAATCAAAGGGGCCAGAAAGAATCAAAGGAATAATCAAGTTACTCTGACCCCTTTGATTACCTTTGATTACTTTGATTTAAAGCCAGCTGTAATCGATTAAAAAAATTCGGAGATAAAAATGAGAGTCATGAAAAAAAGTATAAAGTTAATGGGTTTATTAATACTTACTTGCAGTGTTTGCTATCAGGCAGTTGCACAGGAGTACATGGTGCCGGCTAACACGCCTGCACATATCCGTGCTGCTGTTGAGTCGAGCGAGCGAAGCGATGAGGAAACCGCCCGTGATATCAACCGTTTACCAGCACATATTTTGACACTGGCTGATTTAAATGAAGGTGACACGGTAATTGAATTATCTGTGCTGGGACAGTACTACTCGAAGATCATTGCAAATGCGATTGGCTCAAATGGCAGACTGTATATGTATGACCTGGTTGCCTTTGAAGGATTTGGTGCTGAAGCGGGAAATGCCTTTGCGGCCAGCCACGCGAATACAGAGTATAACCTGCAGGATTACGATAATGCGGATTATCCGGCAAATGCTGATGCTGCCTATTTGATTAATGGTTACCATGACCTGCCGGCGCGTGATAATGATCCGGCAGTGATGAACAGAATGCTGTATGCGGCTTTGAGACCGGGTGGTAAATACATTGTCATAGACCACAAAGCGGTCGATGGTGCAGGCTGGAGTGTTGCAGATACCATTCACCGAATTGATGCCGATACGATTATCGACGAAGTAAGGGCTGCAGGCTTTGAATTGATAGTAGATAGTTCCTTGCTCGCGCATCCGGAAGATAGTCGTGAAGCTGGACCTTTTTCAATGCAAGGCCTGACCGACCGGGCAGTGTTTATATTCCAGAAACCTTATTAAGAAATAGAATATTGAAAACAAAAAGCCCTGTTTGTGCAGGGCTTTTTTATGTCTGAGAATCAAAGGGGTCAGAATCAAAGGGGTCAGAGTGATTTGATTCCTCAAGGTTACGCAGTTAATTGCGCAACGATACGCCTTACCCAGGGAGCAACTACAGCTACCGTTGGAAAGGCAACGGGCCATGTTGTCAGACAACTTCTAAGCCATTGCCCAAGGTACTCAGAGTTAAAGCCCTGAGAGATGGCAAGGACGAAGGCGGAAACAATACAGACCATAATGGCTGAAAGCAGTGCACTGAATAAGATTGGTGCAAATCGAGCAGGAACACGCATTTAAATCTCCTTTAATAATTACTTAATGGGTATTGGGGGTTAAAAAATAAATCAACATTCTTGGTTAATAAAAAAAGCTTAGAACCCGGCCCGTTGCATAGAGTCCTAGACCGAACACACCATGCATAATGAAGCTTTGCAATCGTGCTGCACCAGGGTTAGGAGTCCGTGACGCGGCGATACCGGATCCCATTCCAGGCTGCATCAATAAAAATGGTGCTAATACAGTCCCAAGACCGACTGCGAGTGCAGGCCCAATTGTGGGGTGCTGAATCCATGCTTCTCCCCATATGCCAATTAGCAGTGCTGCAAAAACAATTCCTATCAGATAATGGGCGGCCCACCCTATGACTGCTTCACCATGAATGCTGGAAGCAGACTTAATAGAAGCATGATGAAATCTTCCATAAATCATATGGGAAAACCAACGTCCAACCAGTGCATAGTTTGGAGCAGGGATGCCGAGTAAATACTTACGCAGCAAGCCCCATAAGTCGGTTATTAAGGTCGCGCCTATACCCAGTAACAAAGTGATTAATAGGTAGTTCATATACTGCTCCTGTAATTGTTCAGAATTGAATGTAGTGCTACTGTACAAGTTCAAGTCGACTTTAAGTCAAGAGGAATTTATGGATATTTCTGAAATTGTGAAACGCTCTGGTCTACCGGCTTCGACTCTACGTTTCTATGAAGAGAAGGGCCTGATCTCATCCTTTGGCAGGAAAGGTCTACGAAGGCAATTTGGTGCTGCCATGCTGGAGCGATTGGCCTTGATTGCCTTAGGGCGTTCTGCCGGGTTTTCTTTAGATGAAATCGCCAGCATGCTAGGGACAGATGGACGACCTAAGATTGACAGGAAATTACTTGAGCAAAAGGCAGATGAGCTCGACAGCTTAATAAAAAAAATGAGCACCATGCGCGATGGGCTCAGGCATGCTTCAGTTTGCTCTGCTCCCAGTCATTTGGAATGCCCAAAATTTCGTCGCTTGATGGGCCTGGCTGCAGTGGGGGCAATAGGGGGCTCAATGAAAGGAAAAATCAAAGGGGTCAGAGTAACTTGATTTAAGAAGTTTCTTACCGGGCTACCTATAACTAATATTGTTTCTCCCATAAAAAAACGGCGACATAGGATATGTCGCCGTTTTGTATTGCAGATACTGCTATTAAATACTGATCAATTTAAATCAAAGCGATCAGCAGTCATTACTTTAGTCCATGCAGCAACAAAATCCTGTACAAACTGCTCTTTGGCATCATCGGCTGCATAATATTCAGCGACGGCACGTAACTCGGAGTTTGAGCCAAAAATCAGGTCAACAGGAGTTCCGGTCCAGATCAATTCTCCGCTTTGACGATTACGTCCTTCGTAGACATCTGCAACATCAGACGATGGCGTCCATTGCACTGACATATCGAGCAGATTCACAAAGAAATCATTGCTCAAAGTACCAGGCTGATCTGTGAATACGCCGTGCGCTACGCCACCGGTATTGGCATTCAGGGTACGCATGCCGCCAAGCAGAACAGTCATTTCAGGAATGCTCAGGTCGAGCAGGTCGGCTTTGTTTACCAGCGCCTCTGCGGGTGATAGACGTTGACCGGCTTCATAGTAGTTACGGAAGCCATCGGCAATAGGCTCAAGTACCGCAAAAGCGTTTACATCGGTTTGTTCCTCTAAGGCATCAGTCCGGCCAGCCACAAAAGGAACAGTAACATCGTATCCGGCTCTGTCGGCAGCTTGTTCAATGGCAGCAGCACCGCCCAGAACAATCAAATCAGCGAGTGAAACCTGGCGACGTGAATTTTCATTGTTGAACTCATTCTGAATGCCTTCCAGAACTTCGAGTACTCTGGCAAGCTCAGCCGGGTTATTGGCCGCCCAGTCTCTTTGTGGCGCCATGCTTATTCGTGCACCATTTGCACCGCCGCGCATATCAGTATCGCGGAAAGTTGAAGCTGAGGCCCAGGCAGTCCGGACCAGTTCCGGGACGGTCAATCCGGATTCAAGAATCTCGGACTTCAGCTCTCTGATATCTCTGGCATTGATCTGTGCATAGTCTGCAACAGGTACCGGATCCTGCCACAGCAATTGCTCAGTAGGTGCTAATGAGCCGAGATAGCGAGAGCTTGGGCCCATGTCGCGGTGGGTCAGTTTGAACCAGGCCTTGGCAAAAGCCTCTTCGAACTGTGCCGGGTTATTCAGCCAGCGCATGGTTATTTCGCGATAAGAGGGATCAAATTTCAGCGCCAGATCAGTTGTAAACATGATGGGTGCATGTCTCAGTGATGGATCGTGTGCATCCGGCACCAGGTTAGATGCTGCACCGCCAGCGGGGATCCACTGCGTGGCACCTGCCGGGCTTTCTGTCTGCACCCAATCCCAGTTATAGAGGTTCTGTATATAGCTGATACTCCAGGCAGTCGGGGTAGCAGTCCACGCACCTTCCAGTCCGCTGGTGATCGTGTCAACGCCTACGCCGCTACCACAAGTGTTGGTCCAGCCCAGCCCTTGCTCTTCCAGACTTGCGGCCTCGGGTTCAGGACCCACACAGCCTGTTGGCGGAGCGGCACCATGTGCTTTACCAAAGGAATGTCCTCCTGCGATCAGAGCGACTGTCTCTTCATCATTCATTGCCATACGGCCAAAAGTATCACGGATATCGTCTGCAGCCGCGAGTGGGTCAGGGTTGCCATTTGGTCCCTCGGGATTGACGTAGATCAGGCCCATCTGTACGGCGGCAAGAGGATCTTCCAGGTCTCTATCTCCACTATAGCGCTCGTCGCCCAGCCATTCGCCTTCAGGGCCCCAGTAAATTTCATCGGCTTCCCATTCGTCTATACGTCCTCCGGCGAAACCAAAAGTCTCAAAGCCCATTGACTCCATTGCAACGGTGCCTGCCAGTACGATCAAATCAGCCCATGAGATATTGCGTCCGTACTTTTGCTTGATTGGCCACAATAAACGACGTGCCTTGTCTAGGTTGGCATTATCGGGCCAGCTGTTGAGGGGGGCAAAACGTTGCATACCGCCGTCTGAACCACCTCTGCCATCAGTCATCCGGTATGTGCCTGCGCTATGCCAGGCCATGCGAATAAAAAACGGACCATAATGGCCATAGTCTGCCGGCCACCAGTCTTGTGAAGTGGTCATCAGATCGATCAGATCCTGCTTAACAGCATTCAGGTCAAGACTTTCGAAGGCCTCTGCATAATCGAAATCTGCGGCCGTGGGGTTGGATATCGGGGAGTGCATGCGCAGTGGTGCCAGACTCAGGCGGTTGGGCCACCAGAAATCATTCGTCGCCATACTCTCTTGTGCGTTCGCAAGGTTAATCGAGGCGAGTGGAGAGAGTCCAATTGCCAGTGTTGTTAATAGTGGTAAGGTTCGCTTAAACATTAAAATAATCTCCATTTATATTAGTTTTGGCATGTCAGAAGCATATATGGTTATGACGTGCTTGATTTGGCATAAATCAAATTTGTGACTTCATTTGTTACTTATCTGACTCAACAGCCAAACATTAACAGCGGAGAATCAATCTATAAAATGAATTAAACCAATAATTATGATCGTAAATATCGATAGTTGAGGATGATGAAATGAGCAGCTGCCACAGATTCATACCCAGCACCAAAGCAAGCCTCTGTGGGCACAACCTAATTAGCGCTGGTGGTAAGCTGCAAAATATACGATAGTTGTGGCTTGGCACTATTGGAGACTGATTAATGAAAACCATAATTAAACGCTTATCAATCTGCTTAACCGCTGTGCTCACTTTTGGAGCTGCTTTTTTATTGTTGGTTCAACCCAGTGTAGGGCAGGTTGAAGAGGAATTTACCAATTTACAGTTTTTTCCCGTGGATATAGATCGCGATCGGCTGATCGATATCATGAGAAACTGGGAAGCAGAGCTGGGTGTGGATTGCGGGCATTGTCATGTGGCCTATGGGCGTGATGATCCACGCAATGATTTTGCATCTGACGATAAACAACCAAAACTGGTTGCCAGATTAATGCTGGATAATCTGATCGCTTTTAACAGGACTTTGACGACAGAAGCCCTGGCTAAACCAGTTGATGAAATCGAACGGGTGCAATGTTCAACATGCCATCAGGGTAATGCGATTCCTCCGGTTTACGAAATTCCGGAGGAGTGATTCGTGCGCACAAAATGATATAACTAACTTATGGCAAGGAGCTGAAATACAGAAACTGACTATTTCAATGTTTCACTGTTGTTTCCCTGATCGGAATAATAAGTTTTGGTATTGCTCCTTGAGCATCGCTCTTATTAATTGCGCTTATTAATTGCTCTTCTCAATTGCTCTTCTCAATTGCTCTTATCAATTGCTCTTATCAATAAAGCCGTGTTAAGTACGATTCTGAAATTAATTCGTTTTACATTTAGCAACAAAGCGTTTCCAAAAGCATGTCGTTCCATAAAATGTTTTAGCACTGTTTTTTATAGGGGCATCTGTTGGAATGTGTCGGATAATCTAATTTTTTTTGGGTGCACCTTAAGCCGAAACATGAAAATTTTCCGATTCCTGAACGGCTATCTGCTTTGAATGGAAGGGGAAATTATGAAATTGACAGCTTCTGTGCTTAGGGATAGGATTGCCGCTGAGGTTTGATTGATGCTCCTGTCCGCTCCAAAAATATTCAGAATACTGCTGGCTCTCATATTAATGAGCCAGATTGCATTGACCGCTCACGTGGCAACCCACGTGTCAACGGACAATACCAATTGCGAACTGTGTTCAGGGTATCAGGGCTTTGGTCAGGCATTATCGACTACAAGTCCGGCTGTAGAGCCGATCTTTTTCAGTATCGCATACAGCAGCACTTCCCAGATTGTTCCCCCTGGCATAACGCTATTTTCCTATCAACAACGTGCCCCACCGGTTCTGATTTTCTTATAGATATATTCAAAAACCGCTCATTTTTAAAAATGAGCGCTTATCGTTAATTGAAAATCAGGAAAGAAAAATGAAAACTTTTACATATAAGTTGTCATCGTCGGTGGCCGCAATGTTGGCTTTGTTGCCGGGTATTACGCTGGCGCAAGGCAGTAACAACAGAATTAATGTTGAAGAAATTATCGTGACTGCAAGTCCGCTGGGCAGTGCCGAACTGCATCTGGCACAACCAGTTACTGTGTTAAGTGGAGAACAACTGGCCAATGAAATGTCCTCCAGCATTGGCGAGACACTTTCACATCAATTGGGCATTACATCAACCGCCTTTGGCGCAGGGGCCAGCCGTCCGGTGATCAGGGGACAGAGCGATTCAAGAGTTCGTATCCTGCAAAGCGGGATCAGCTCAATGGACGTTTCAAATCTGAGTCCGGATCATGCTATTCCTATTGAGCCGTTGGCGGCGACGCAAATAGAGGTGCTTAAGGGGCCATCCACACTGCTTTTTGGCAGTGGCGCTTCGGGCGGAGTGGTCAATGTGGTGACTAATCGCATCGCCACGCAATACCCGGAAGTTCCTTCTCTAAGTGCGCTACTGGAATTTAACAGTGTTTCCGGAGAACGAGCCGCTGCCTTCACTGCCGATGCGGGACTGGGAGACTTTGCCTTTCATATTGATGGCTCTGATCGGAGTGCTGACGACTACGATATTCCTGAATTCGGAAATCTGCAGCCGGAACCCGGCGAGCAGTCTGGCACCTTGCGTTTCAGCGACCTGAATACTGACAATATCAATCTGGGTGGCAGCTATATCGGTGATCGTGGCTATCTGGGCCTGGATATCGGGCGTTACCAAAGCGATTACGGCATTCCAGGGGAAGGCGCGCGCATTGTGCTTGATCAGGAGCGTTATGATATCAAGGGCGAACTCAATGAACCTTTCAGCGGTATAGAAAAAGTCAAATTCCAGTTGGGCCATGTGGATTACACGCATAAGGAACTGGAACCAGGCGGCGATGTTGGAACCACCTTTCTGAATGATGAATACGAGAGTCGGCTGGAACTGTTACACGCACCGGTTGCCGACTGGCACGGTGCCTTTGGTTTGCAGATCGGTTACCGGGATTTTTCTGCTATTGGAGAAGAAGCTTTGACGCCGCAAGTGACGCAAAAATCCAGGGGTCTGTTTTTGGTAGAAGAGCGTGATATGGGCGACTGGCATGTGGAACTAGGCGGCCGGATTGAGAAACAGGATGTCGATCCTAAAGACGCAACACCTTCCAGAAGCCATACGGTAACCAGTCTTTCCGGTGGCGCTATCTGGGAGTTTGTGCCGGATTATTCTCTGGCACTTTATGCGTCCAGGGCGCAACGTGCCCCTAGCCTGGAGGAACTCTATAACAGAGGACCACATAAAGCCACGGCCACTTTTGAAATTGGTAATATCAATCTGCAGCGGGAGACCGCCAATAACGTGGATCTGACTTTACGCAGAGCCGGAGAGGGCTGGGATTGGCAGGTGAACCTGTTTTCCAACCGGATCAGGGATTATATTTTTGGTCAGAGTGTCGACAGTAATAACGATGGACTGGCTGACAGGGTGGATGAGGATGGAAATCTGACGCTGGTCGATGATTCCCTGTTGCTGATTAATTACGCACAGGACGATGCCCACTTCTATGGTATTGAGGCCGAAACGACATACTCACTGGGAAGCATTTCCCAAGCTGATGTGGATGTACATCTCAGCTTTGATTCAGTGCGTGCCAGCCTGAACAACGGAGAAAACCTTCCCCGTATGACGCCCAAACGTCTGGGTGCGGGACTCGACTATTACCGTGGTAACTGGACCGGCATCTTCGACCTGTATCATGTGTTTGATCAGGATAAAACCAGTCCCTTGGAAACTGAGACCGATGGTTACAATCTTTTGGAAGCTTCAGTCAGTTATCTGATTTCCAGCAGGACAGGCGGGGAATATGAAATCTCTCTGCGTGGCCGTAACTTACTTGATGAAGATGTTCGTGTGCATACTTCGTTCCTGAAAGATGTTGCACCTTTGCCGGGGCGAGCTTTTATCATCAGTTTGCGAGCGACGTTCTAAACGCTTAAGTATCATTCCGGCAATTAGTCGGATGTTTGGAACTTGTAATCAAGAGGGCAGAGTATTCCGGATTTCCAGATGCTCAGCCACTTGATTGCTTTCATACGAAACTAATTTCATGTCCGGATAGATCAGTTTTATTTATGGCGGGCAATAAAATCCCCAATGATGGTGGCTGCTGCTCCGGGTTTCTCCACGGGTGCCATGTGTCCGGCATCGTGCATAAGCTGCAATTCATTAACAGCAATATGCTCAGCCATTGCTTGGTGCTGTTCAAGCGGACTCCACTTATCTTCATCCGCAGCGACCAGTAAGACGGGAACCTTAATGGCAGGCAGCAGACTTTCAACTTCAGGTCGAAGTAACAAAGCCTGAATCTGATCAGTTAATTGTTGCAGGGAATAACGGGTGACCATTTGTTTTAAGCGCTGTATTAAATGTTGATCCTGTAATGCAGTCGCACCCATCATGGGAGTTAACCAGGCATTTGCCAGTGTTTCCATGCCTTCTTTATTGGCAAGGTCCAAAAATGTCTGCCGGGCCGTTTTTTCGCCCTCTTTAAGAGGATGGGCTCCCGTGTTAAACAAGCCCAGCAATTCAATTCTGTCCGGACTTTGGCGATACGCCTCCAGAGCAACACGCCCGCCCATTGAATGGCCAATTAATATAAAGCGTGGTGGAGCCTGCTCCAGTACAGCTTTGGCCATTTCGGCAAGACTGTTAAAACCGGCGAAAGAAATTATGCTGCAATCAAAATCATCCTGTAAGTGGTCGGCAACTTTTTGCCACACCAGCTTGTCACTAAGTAAGCCGCACAGGAAAACGATATGGCGAACCTGCTGCTTGCCGTCTTGAAGTGGTTTATTCAAACTATTCCAGTCTTTCAGCAGCCTATCGGGGCACCAAAGCACCGCGCATATAGACATTCACAATACGACGTGTATTGCTGATGTCATCGAGCGGGTTAGCTTCCAGCACAATAAAGTCTGCACTCTTGCCGGTTTCTATTGTACCCAGATCATCCAGCCCCAGTAGCTCGGCTGAATTTCTGGTGGCGGCAATAAGCACATCGGCTGCCGACATGCCTGAAGCTACCATGTCTTCCATTTCGATGTGTGGACCCCAGTAGGAATTTCCATCCGTGCCCATGGCAATGGTCATGCCCTCTGCATTCATCCGGGCCAGATTGCGTGCCTGTATGGCAAAGAAATCCTCAACCTCGGGTCTAGGAATATTGGTGTTTTGCAAGGCAGTCATTGCTTGCTGAGGCATGCTGGTGCTGAGCCAGCCAAGATCGGCAGGCACACCGCGATAGGGAAGATTGGGTATTAATACCACCTCAGGACGCTCACGCATGAGTTGAATAAACTCCTCATCGATATCCTGATCTCTTACGCCGTGTGCAAAAATATCAATACCGGCACGCAACAGGCCCTTGGCATCCTCTAGGGCAAAAATATGCGCTGCAACCTGCAGATTATTTTGATGAGCTTCGTCAATAATCGCGCCATACAGGGCAGGGTTTAATTTTTCATATTGACCATCACGGTCATCAACCCAGATCTTGATGAAGTCAACATCGCGTGCAACTTCATCCCGGACTGCCTGTCTTGCTTCGGCTTCTGTGCTTACCCAGTGCGGAATCTCGGAGCGTCCTGGTTCGGGAGAAGTAATACCCCGACCGGCGGAAAGATAGCGCGCAGTTCCTGGGATCACTTCATCGCGCATCTCCAGGGGCGTGTCTGGTCCGTCTGAGCCAAGACTCAAAGCTGCAGCAATTCCCTGTGCCGCACGATTCTGTAAATCTGCTGTCAGATCACTGCGATTGGTGCTCAGGTGAACATGGGAATCAATGATGGCGGGCATTACGGTCATGCCGCTCAGGTCTATGCGCACGGCATTCTCAGGTAGAGCCACAGCAGCAGTCTGACCTACAATTTCAAAACGGCCGTTGGCCACAGAAAAAATGGCGTTTTCTATAATTTGACCATTCCCTACAATCAGTCGTGCATTTTCGTATACGACGGAGTCAGTAATGACTGAAGGGGCTTCCTGTGCTGATTCAGTACAGGCAGTTAACAGCAGGCTCAGTGCCAGTGAAATACCCAGAACGCGAGACTGTTGTAGTTTATTGTTGGATCTGGACATTGTTAATCCCCTTGGTTAAGAAGCTACGGACGAAAAAGTATACGCGATTTGGCAATATAGACCATAGCCTTGCTTATATAACAAAAGTACAGCTAAGCTTATTGTAAATACAGGATTTTAAAAAAGGTCTCAGGCTGCTCAGATGCCTGCCATTAATCCGAGGATGACCATTATGAATACACGCGATCATGCGCGGCGCAAATTATTACAGTATTTTCTTGGCAGCCCCTTATTGGCGGGTTTAAGCACCTTTCCCCTGATGGCAGCAGAGCGGCTTGATGACAGCGACTATATTGCCGAGTCAGTCGAATGGGCGGTAAATGTTTTTGACATGGAAAATGTCGCCTTGCGAAATCTGAACCAGGCACACTGGACTTACATCTCACAGGGCGTGGATGATGATCTGACCCTGCGTGCCAACCGTGAAGGATATGAACGTCTGCATATCAGAGCCCGCCGTCTTATTGATGTCAGCATAATCAATAAGCAAACCGAATTACTCGGTCATATGTTGCCGTCTCCGATTATTATGGCGCCGGTTGGTGGCCTGGGTATGGCGCATCCTGATGGCGATCTGGGCGCGGCCCGAGGCGCAAGAGTCACGGGGCATAAAATGATCATGTCAACGGCGGCAACATTCGGCATCGAAGAAATTACCGAAGCACGTGGCGAGCCAGTGTGGTATCAACTTTATCCAACCAGTATATGGGAACTCACCCAGGGCATGCTCAGACGGGTGGAAGCGACTGGTTCTGACGTGCTGTTTCTGACTACCGATATTCCCGCCCGCAATCAGGATCGGATGCGTCGCTTCGACCAGAATTCAGACGACTGCACACTTTGTCACAGTCCGGGTTCCAGCTTTGCCGACAAGGCTATGCTGCAGGGATTAAATGCTCCCCGTAACATCAGCTCCCAGAATTTGTCGATGGATTGGGATTGGGTCAAGCGACTGCGTGATTCCACCAATATGAAATTAGTGATCAAGGGCCTTACTCACCCTGAAGATGCCAGGCTGGCACTGAGTGCCGGCGTTGATGCCATTCATGTATCCAATCACGGCGGCAGAGCCGATGAAAGCGGCTTCGCTACCATTGATTCATTGCCGGAAGTTGTGGATACCGTTCGAGGCCGGGTTCCCGTCATTGTCGATGGGGGTATTCGCCGCGGTACGGATGTACTGAAAGCGCTGGCTCTTGGGGCCGATGCAGTCTGTGTGGGAAGACCTTATATCTGGGGGCTGGGAGCCTTTGGACAAGAGGGTGTGACGAAGGTATTACAGATTCTCGACAGTGAACTGGATGTGGCAATGCGTCAGGCTGGAACACCAGGGCTTGCGGATATAACAAGAGCAGCACTTAGGTAGTTTGCTGACAAATAAATTGCGCTATTGTATTTGCAGCTGCTGACCGTCAGGCATGGTTATGGTCAACAGGCGAATAAGTTTGCGACCGTCTCGTGTAGGGTTACCTGTTACGGTTATGCTTTGTCCGGGCTGTAAGGTCATGGGTGTGACACCTCTACGCGATAACATCCCTGGAGTCGTAGTTTCAACTTCCCAGATTACCTGAGTTTGATTGTCGTCGGTCTCAGCGAGTTGAATATAACTGTGCGGAGCAATGAATTTGAATTCGACAACCTGTCCCGTGATGGAGATTGTGTTCGATACATCAAATAGTGCATTAAAGGAATGGTGGGCCTGTGCTTGTGTTAACACATTCAGCAAGAACATGAAGCCCACAATTAACTTAATTTTTATCATGTGTTTCCTTTAGCTAAAAACGACTATCTGCGGGATCACAAACGGATTCAAATATCATAGCCTCGGGGTCTCGTTCCCAGCTGAAAAGCCGCGACCAGGGCTCGGCAAAGGTCTGTGGTGCTGTGATATCAACCTGTGCCTGAAGTTCTCCACTGCCTGTGAGGCGATAGCGCTCCTGCACTGTAATATCGCCATATTGATTGAGGCCCGTACCATCGAGCAGGCCTGCCGCAATATTATGTGTTTCGATGACCAGTTCATCCTGTTCCCAATGACCCAGGGAATATCCCATGCGACTTGGTGGCAGATAGTCGGGGGGCTGTCTGCCGTCCATATAAATACGTCGAACCATGCCGAAAGACTCATATAAAAAAAGGATCATGGAATCAGTCTGCACGATTTCAAAAGGATATATGATCAGGCCGCTGCGCGGGAAGCCTGGCATGACACAGCGAATGATCGGGTCGCTAAGGGGGTCGAAAGATTCAATATCTGCCCTGGCCCGTGCTGTTAGTTCCGGCATATTGTCTGTGAGGATACTGCGTGGCGATGTTGCCATCCAGATACCACTTAAATCGGGTGCTTGCTGGGCAAGTGATGCCGGGCTGCTGAAAACTGCCAGGCAAGCCAATCCCAGGGCAAGTTTCCATGCCTGCCATATGTTTTGCCTTAATGCGCTATCTTTTAAGGGGTAAATGAAAGAGCGAGGCGAAAAGTTAAAAACCGGGCCATGCAACATTCGACTGATATCTTCCTATTGCCGTGAAGAAAGCAGTGTATAACAAAAATTTCATGTGATGTAGATGTTGCCGCTGTGCGCCAGAAAATTTACTGATCATTGCCAAATAAATCACGGGTATACACCTTGGATCTTACATCGGCAATTTCATCGGAAATTCTGTTGGCTACAATAACATCAGAAATGCTCTTGAACTCAGCCAGATTATTTATCACTCTGGACTTGTAAAATTCGGTTTCGGAAATTACCGGCTCATAAACAACCACTTCGATGCCTTTCGCTTTTATGCGCTTCATGACGCCCTGTATCGCCGAAGCTCGAAAATTATCTGAACCACTTTTCATCACCAACCGGTAAATACCGACAACCTTTGGATTTTTTTCGATGATGGAAAAGGCAATAAAGTCTTTCCGAGTGGTATTGGCATCAACGATGGCGCTGATCAGTTTGCTTGGCACATTTTGATAATTGGCCAACAGCTGTTTGGTATCCTTTGGCAGACAATAACCACCATAACCAAAGGAAGGATTGTTGTAGTGAGAGCCGATTCTCGGATCGAGGCATACACCATCAATAATTTGCCGACTATCCAGATTGTGAGCCTCAGCATACGAATCGAGTTCATTGAAGTAGGCAACTCGCATAGCCAGATAGGTATTTGAAAATAATTTAATGGCTTCTGCTTCGGAAGAACTGGTAAAGAGTACAGGGATGTCCTGTTTGACTGCGCCCTCGGCGAGCAGATCTGCAAAAATTCTGGCACGTTCGGTTTTTTCTCCAACAAGTATTCTTGCAGGGTAAAGATTGTCTGATAAAGCTTTGCCTTCGCGGAGGAATTCCGGTGAGAAGATAATATTGTTATTGCAAAGTCGGCGTTTGATGTTGGAAGTAAAGCCGACAGGAACAGTCGACTTGATAACAATTGTTGCTGAGGGATTTATCTCGCTCACTGCATCAATCAGGGATTCAACAGTTGAAGTATCGAAATGATTGTTTTTTTCATTGTAATCAGTGGGAGTGGCCACTACGACAAAATCAGCGTTCTCAAAAGCTTCCTGCTTATCGAGTGTGGCCTTGAAATTGAGTTTTTTATTGGCGAGGAAGTCCTCAATTTCAGGATCCTCGATAGGAGATAGTTTGTTATTCAGCAGTGCAACTCTTTGTTCTATGATATCCAGAGCGACAACATCATGATGCTGTGCCAGCAGCATCGAAATAGACAAACCGACATAACCGGTACCTGCAACTGCTATTTTCATATGTACTTATATAAACTGCATGCTATTTGTGTGCCAGCACCATGCTGTTTCAATGATGTCTTCAATCCTGGTGTAGTGTGGCTTCCAGCCGAGGATTTTTCTTGCCGCCGAGGCATTGGCTATGAGCACGGGAGGATCACCGGGTCTGCGATTGCAAACATCATATGCAATGGTCTTGCCCGTTACCCGCTCCGCAGCTGTAATGATGTCCAGTACACTAAAGCCATGTCCATTGCCCAGATTGAAAACATGGAACCCAGCCTGTTGTTCCAAAAAATGTGCGGCGGCTAAATGTGCGCTGGCCAGATCGTTGACATGAATATAGTCCCTCACACAGGAACCATCCGGGGTTTGATAATCAACACCAAATACCTTGAGTCTGTGTTTATTTGCATGCGCAACTGAATTTAATACGTTAGGAATGAGATGGGTTTCAGGGTCATGCTTTTCCCCTATCAGGCCGGATGGGTCTGCACCCGCCGCATTGAAATAGCGCAAACTCACGACATCCAGGCCATAGGCAGCAGCATAATCCTGCAAGATGTGTTCTACCATCAACTTGCTTCTGCCATAGGGGTTGATGGGTTTCAGTGGATGATCTTCGGCTAAAGCTGTTTGTTCAGGATTGCCATAGACTGCTGCTGAAGATGAAAAGACCAGTTTATTGTGCCCCGTTTGCTGCATGGCTTTTAACAGGGTCAGGGTACTGCTGACATTGTTCTCGTAATATTTGGCCGGATCGATAATGGATTCGCCGACAAGTGAGTGAGCACAAAAATGCATCACAAGATCACAGGGATTTTGCTGCAGTAAGTTTTTTAGCCAGGCAAAGTTATTTATATCTCCCTGTACAAGAGTTGCGCTCATGACTGCTTTGGCATGACCGGTGGATAAATTATCCAGGACAATGAGATCATGGCCCATTTCATAGGCTGATTTGACCAAATGGGACCCTATGTAACCGGCGCCACCACAAACCAGAATGCGCATCTCAGTTTCCTTTATAGGGAGAAGATTGTTGCTGGCAAGGTCGACATTTTGAATGCAATTTTGGTATCACGATTTGCACGGAAAGCCTGTTCATGAGGCCAGACGCTGATCTTGCAGATAAGGCTCCTGCCATAATTCTTCAGCAAGCGTCTCAACGCCTGCCTGGCAACCACCAGCTATCCACTCTGCCAATTTCGAGGCGACATCCGGATAACTAAGCTGAATAATTTCGTTGTCCTGGGAAAGCCAGTTAAATATCGCATTGAATTCCAGCTTGTTAAGAATCTTCGCATAACCAAGCTTATCCAGTGCATGGGCATTGGATAATTGTTCCATCTGTCCCATTAAAGGTTTTACCAGAATGCTTTTGCCGATCTGCAGACATTCACTGATGAGTTCAAAGCCTCCATTGGTAATGACATGTCTGGAGCTGATCAGGTCATCTTTGAAACTGGTTCGGGAAATTGCCCGGCAATGTAGATTCCCTTCATCAGTATCTTTTAATTCGGGGTGATAAATGTAAAATTCGAAATTGTCCATTCCCGAGAATAGCTCACGAATCTTAGCGGGACTTTCAAAGGGCAGGTACACCAATACTTTATTCTGGATAACTGGCGGCATTATTGCTGGAATAACCAAATCAATTATTGGCGGCAAAATAGGGTAGCCGAAATGATGCCAGTGCAAACCAACACCCAATGTTACAGGGGCAAATCTTTGCATAATGGATTTGCTGATGAAATTGGCCCCTTTGGTGGGGATATCATAATTAAAGGCATATTGATGCCCGATACCCACAACTGGCAGATTTTGTTTTTTAGCTGCATGACTGATGACCGGCTCAAAGTCAGAAATAATCAGGTCGTAAGGTTTTAGATCAAGTTCATTAACATCCTGCCTGAATGATGAGAAGTTAAAGTTCATCAAAGTTTCAACAACATTGATTTTTCCTGCTTTGACAACAAAGGTGATGCCTTCACGCCATAAAAAGTTTTGAATATCACCGCAGCCCCTTGCTTTTTCGCGCCCGCTTAGCAGCCAGGTGATTTCTATATCCTGATATTTCCGGAAAGCTTCCGCCATTGCGCATGCTCTGCTTATATGGCCATTTCCTGTGCCCTGTACGCCATAAAGTATTTTCATGTCATGGTATCCGTATAGTTGTATGAGTTTTGAAGATAATGATATTCAGACTACTTTTACTTTTTGCTGCCTTGCATATTTGGGTTCTTTTGCCTGCTCAATTTTTATGACATTTGAATTTTCATGATTGAGTTCAGCCCAGTGAATTATCTGAATTTCACCATTTTCATCTTCAATAAGTGCCGTGCAGCTTTCAACCCAGTCGCCGCAGTTGTAGTAATTTACTCCATCGATAATTTTCTTTTCAGCATGGTGAATATGCCCGCAGATAACGCTGTCAACCTTACGCTTTTTTGCTTCCCTGGCGACAATGATTTCAAAATCAAAAATAAAATTGACTGCACCTTTTACTTTTTTCTTGATAGCTTTCGAAAGGGACCAGTAGGGCAACCTTAAAAGTCTGGACATTGTGTTAAACCAGCGGTTAGCTCTTAACAGGAAGTTGTAACCGACATCACCGGCTATAGCGACCCAGCGATGATGTCTGGTGACACCGTCATAATCATCGCCATGAACGACCCAGACTTTTTCTCCTGCGGATGTTTCATAATAAATTTCATCAACAACTTCTATATTTCCCATAATAAAACTATGTTCGGAAATATAGTCACGAAGAAATTCGTCATGATTGCCGGTGATATAAAAAACACGGGTATCTTCTTTTTCAGATTTACGTAGTATCTGTCTGACAACCTGATTGTGTTCAGAAGGCCAATACCATTTGCTGGTGGAAATTCTCCAGCCGTCAATGATGTCGCCTACCAGAAAGAGATTATCAGTTTGATAATGTTTGAGGAATGAACAGAGAAGGGCGGCCTTACAATCCTTGGTTCCTAAGTGAACGTCGGAAATCCAGATGGCACGACATTTTTTCTTTTTACTCATATTTACTTCTTGTTTGCATTTCAAGGCGAATACTAAACAGTAAATATTTAGTATTAATGAATAATTTATGAAGGAATTATTAAATTTGAGGATTGTTAAAGAGGGCGATCAGGGCTGGCTTTGGATAAATAAGGCCTGTGAATATCTGGTAAGAATGAAAATAACGGTACAGCGCTTAGTTTATAGTCTGTTCAATAACATGCTGATCACCGGGCTTGATTGATTTTCCTTTTGTTACTGCGGTCTCAACACAGAGCATATATTTATAGCCATCATTATCCATGTCATTCAATTGAATTGAATTTTGCTGCCAGGGATTCCAGACCACAATGGAGTCATGCCCTTCAGAATTCACCACGGTCTTGAGACCCTTTTCAATAATGCTGACTTTTCTATGCGGATTTAAATGAATTCTGTCGGTTTCAGTTGTAAAGCGATAAGGGTTGGGCGTATCAAATAGTTTGAAACCGCTGAGTTTGTCAGCGTACTTGCCACTTAAACCGTCCAGCTCAACCTCACTGATATCCTGTACATTAAAATAACTATGCAGTGCGCAAGTATAAATAAAGCTCCTGGTGCCGAGATTTGTGGTAATCAGTTTAATATTTAATTCTGATCCAACCGTGATACTGAGTGTGAGGGAGGCCAGGCCATCAAAACCGGCTCCCTGGCTGTCAGTTGGAGACAGAATGAGTGAACTCGAATTCTCAGTGTCGCTGCTTTCCAGACATTGCCAAAGCCTGTTGCGGACAAAGCCGTGAGCAGGGTGTTGTCCATCAGGGTGCTGGCCGAACCAGGGCCAGCAAACCGGCACGCCTCCACGTAAGGATTGACTGCCATCCCAGACTGCCTTGTTGCTTAACCAGAGTCTTTCCCGGCCATCATGCCTGGGTATGAAACTCAGTACCTGTCCCCCGAATAAAGAAATCCGTGCACTTGCCGCGGCGTTATTTATTAGCAGTTGGGGCTGAACTTCCTGAATCAGTTTTATGCTTGGTGCCAGCTTGCTCATCGAATTGTTCAGGCCCTGATGTTCTGTGAAGAGGGCATTGTACAGGCTGTTAGCCAGCAGTGTGAGCAAATCCATAGGCATGGTCTGGCGCAGGTAATTTTCATCAGCGTCAGCATGTGGGCCTGTTTAGGCTTGAATAAATAAGCATAATTGGTTCCAATCCAAGACTGAGTCGTTGTAAGTTTGCATTGCCGCATTTCACAATAACAATAATAAGACGCCAGTGGAGGTGTTGATGAAGTATCCCGTTTCAAGAACCAGCTTTTTGTTTTATGTCATTCTGGCCTTACAGGCCTGCTTTTCGACCGCGGCCCTTGCGCAATGGCCCCTGCATATGGACGGAGTACCTCTGTTGCCTGATGGTACGCCGGATTTGAATGCGCCAGCTCCACGTACCCTTGATGGCAAACCGGATTTATCGGGGGTCTGGGACTTTCCTTTCCCGCACCAAAGTGGAGAGCAGGGCCGGCCTGTTGGTGAGCCACGTCAGCCGCCACCGGGCGTAGCACCTTATGCCACCTTCTGGGATCAGGGTTTTGGCTTTGAAAATGGTTTGCCATATCAGCCATGGGCGCGAGAAAAGCGAGCCGAAAGAATGGCCAATAATGGTATCGAAAATCCGGATAGTTTTTGCCTGCCCCTGGGGCATATGCAGTTTCATACCCATCCGCAGCCCAATGAAATTATTCAATCCGAAAATCGGCTGGTCATTCTTTATGAAGCCAGTGCCGGTGTGAGAGAGATTTTTCTGGATGGCAGGCCCCTGCCACCGCAAGGTGAACCCCTGCCCACCTGGTATGGCTATTCAGTAGGTCACTGGGAAGGCGACACCCTGGTGGTACAGACCAATAATTTTCGTGGTGATGGCTGGCTGGATTTTAACGGCAGTCCAACCACAGAACAGCTGGTGATTACCGAACGCTTCCGGCGTGTCAGTTATGGCAGGCTGGAGCTCGATATTAATATTGATGATCCTGGTGCTTATACCGAGGATTTTGATTTGCGTATTAATTTCGACATTATGCCGGGCGACAGTCTGATTGAATGGGTGTGTGAGAATGAAGCATCCGTACAGTATTTTAGTCAGTAAACCCTTAAGAAAACGAAACTGCGAAGGAGTTTATATGAATGTTAAGGCATTTTTTATCAGCTTGATTCTTGGCCTGGGTATGTTGCCGCCTGCCTCCACAGCTCATCATAATTGGTTAGCTGAATTTGATCCTGATTTGCCGGTTATCGTCAGTGGTACGGTAGTCAATTTCCAGCTGACAAATCCGCATGCTCGCCTGTATGTTGATGAAATACAGGAAAATGGTGAGCTGAAACACTGGAATTTTGAACTGGCAGCTGCTGCCATGTTAATGCGACAAAATATTAAGCGGGATACCTTAAAACCCGGTGATAGAGTCATAATACATGCGGCAAGAGCAAGAGAGGTTGCTAATGTGGCGAATGTTGAATATGTTGTCATTATGGACGAGGCTGGTAATGAAATATTTACTTTTGGTTCGGCCAGACAATAAGCATAATCAACTATTATTTTGATAAAACTAAAACAAGAGGGAACCAAAATGAAAGACTATACAGATTTAGCAGGGCGAGTCTTACTCGCATTGTTGTTTTTACTTGCCGGTATTGGGAAACTCGGGGAAGCTTATGCAGGAACTCAGGGCTATATGGAAGCCTTTGGTGTTCCAGGCATGCTCTTACCACTGGTTATTTTAGTAGAGGCTGGTGGAGCCTTGCTGCTGATTGTGGGTTATCAAACTCGCTGGGCTGCTTTGGCATTAGCCGGATTTTCAATATTATCAGCGGCGATTTTCCATAGCGACTTTGGTGATCAGGCACAAATGACTAATTTCCTGAAAAACCTCTCAATTGCTGGTGGCCTGTTGCTGCTATACGCTAATGGACCTGGAAGTTATAGTCTGGATAACAGAAAGAAAGCATAGTTGCTCTTTTTGTTTGGATAAAACTATCTTCCTAACTTTAGTCGGGTTGGCTAAAGTTAGGAAGATTTTGATTAACTATCGAAGCAAAATCAAAAGCTCCTAATCGAATTACTACTAACCGAATTACTACTAACCGAATTACTACTAACCGAAATTTTTATTTAGACTTAGCGGTTAAATATAAATACCGGATTTTCCGGGTGCGATAATTCCTTTAGGGTCCAATGCCTGTTTGATGCGTTGATTGACATCACGCTTTACCGGGCCGAAGGTTTCAGCGACTTTATCCATGAATGCGATATTGGTGCGATAAGAGCCCCAGCCACGATTACTGAATTCGGTTAACAGTTCATTAAAGCACTGATTTGCCCGTTCGGTTTCTTCAGCATTGGTCTTATCAAACAGCAGGTCAATAATATGGTGAACCTCACGCCAGCCAACGACATATTCAGCGACGTAATCAAAGCCATATTTACCCAGGATTTCCTTTGCCAGCTGCATTTGTAAAAGTCCTTCCGAACCTTTTGCCTGGGCAACCGGTGCGAACCAGCTTGAGCCACCACCACCGCGCCAGTTATAGAGGCCAAATTCTTTGAGAGTCATGTCTCCTTTCATCAATTTCGCCCGGTAATCGAAAGTAGGGTTGCCGGCCATTTCTACCTCATCCTGAACAAGGGCTCCAGTTGCTTCAAAAGCGCCTTTGACTATATTCCAGTTCAATTCGTTCTGTTCTTCTGTGCCATAAAGACCGGCGTAAATATTCCATGCCCCCATACCCAGATCAGTTTTCATTCTCTCAACAGCTTCATCAGAAATTGACCCTTCGCCCTGGTAATAGTCGCTACGCACCACTTCTGCGCCGCCTTCCCAGAGTGCGTGGGCAATAACGACTCCGTTTGGAATAATTTGCGCAATTCGCAATGGGCGGATTGTTTCTATAGCGGTGACAATATCCTCATCATTCGGATAACGAATGACAAAAGGTTTAAACGCTGGCGGTTGCGGCATAAGCCACATGCCAAGTTTGGTGACAATGCCATAGTTGGACTGGGTGAAGATACCATCCAGATAGGGGCCATAACCCCATTTAAATACCTGCCAAGATGTTGAATTTGGCATGGAGCCCATGCCAGTGCGTAGAATTTCGCCATTGGCCATCACGACTTCCATGCCGCAGGAAAAGAAAAAATTATCTCCATAAGGCGTGTAGCCAACACCTCTGTCCAGAGCATTGCCGACGGGGCTGGCAATAGCCGAAGGAGCAGGCGGTGAAAGCCAAAGAGGAATATTGTTCTCAACCAGATAATCTTTTAATTGTTGATAAGTTACGCCTGGCTCAAGCAGAGCTGTACCCAGCTCAACATCAACTTCAATAATTTTATTCATGCGCCGTAAATCGAGGATGACCTGGCCGCGGGTGGCTGCTGCCGCCGAACCATAACCAAAGTTCTTGCCGGTAGAGACTGGCCAGACCGGGATTACGTATTTATCACATACCCCAATAATTGCCTGAACTTCTTCAACCGAGGCGGGTGCCAAAGCAGCTGAGGGAGCATGTTCGCTGTCATCCACAGGCAGCATGATCTTGTTATAACTAGTAAGATTGTCAGCGGCAACAAAAACATTTTCATCACCAACGATGGCGGCATATTCTTCAATAGCAAAGCCGAACTGCTCCGCTGTTATACCTTCGGGTAGTACGTTAAAGGTGGCCATTTCATTCTCCTGGGAGCTAACTGGCTGAAATAAAAATTATAGTTGCGCGTAAAAACTAATCAGGCTGCCGTTCTTGTTCTGGCTGCTTGTGACTGTACCGGCAGGGATCTTGTTTAAATTTGTAAAGGCAATATTTGTCGTTGTTGTAGCCAAATCAGCCACTTGCTGGTCCGTTGCCGTAGTTTTATTTACACGGTTTGTTGTTGTAATCAGAGCTTGGCGATCATGAAGCATGGAGTCGATTAATACTTTTTCAGCATCGTTTACCAAGCCAATTAATATTGAGTTGGCTGGTAAGTGAGCGAGTGAAATTAAAGTCTCGTAATTATTACTGGAAATTTGTAGTGTATTTATTGGTGTAATTCTCTTAATGGCATTAATGAATGCTTGTTCGATACTCTCTCCGTTAGTTATAACAAAGACGGGACTCGCTTCACCTGCATAAGAAAATTGCAGAGGTAATAAGGAAAGCGCAACTGTACCCGAAATGAGTTTTAAACAATGTCTTCTGGAAAAATTAATGCTCACAGATTTTCCTCGCTGCTTTCACTCAGGTAAATGCCGATCTTTTCAAGATCGCTGTCGGAGAGTTCACTTGGTCTGAATGCGGGCATGGCTCTTAATCCACTGCGAGCAATAACTGTAAAGAAAACGGGGGGTAAATTGCGACCTGTCAACACTGGTCCGACATTCTGCGTATGGCAGTATTGGCATACCTTGTCGAAAATCTGTTTGCCAGACTCCCATTCATCAGCAGCTTGAGCCAAAGCTGTTGTGTTCCAAAACAGTAGTCCTATTGATATATATAGTAATCTACTCAGTATGGATAAAATCATCGACTTTCCCTTTTATAAAAAAGATTGGTTCAGCTAGCAAGAGCAGAATAGCCAGAAATAAAAAAAGGCAGTTTATTACCAGGCTTGAGACGGCAAGTTTTAGTTAGCTCTTAGAGCCAAAAAATCACTGATCTGTGTATATAATCACGAATCATTCGATAGTGCAAACAGCATTAAATCTGACTATCTGGGAGGGATAATAGGCAATATTTGCTGCTTGAATTTATCACAGCGTCGTAAAAAAAATAGCGGCGAGAAAGCCCAACAACGTAGAGATTCCCGTCACTCCACCACCTCGGTGATAAGCTTCGGGTAACATGGTTTCAGCAATAACTGTCAACATGGCGCCAGCAGCGATCCCTTCAACCATAGAAAAAGTTGTCAGTTCAACAGCAACAAAAAATATACTTCCAAACCAGGCCCCGACCCCGGTGAAAAGCATGAGCGAGCTCCACATAGTCAAGATGCGCTTAAAACTATAGCCTTGTTCGCGCATGCCCAATGAGCTGGAGAATGCTTCAGGAAAATTGGACAGGAACAGTCCTGCGAGCAGGGAAAGACTGATACTTGCATGTAACATACTGGAGCCGATGACAAAGGATTCAGGAATACCGTCCAGAAAAATGCCAAGCCAGATGGCAAGAGGCGCAGCACTAAAGCTTGCAGCGGCTTCTTTGACATCACTGGCGCTTGGTGGTGAGATTGCATCATCGACTTTGTGTTTGGCTACGTCATACCATTCTTCAGCTTGTGCTTCAGTCAATGCCTGTTCCGCGCCAAGTAGTTTCAGTCTGTGCTGGGTTAAACCCATAATAGCAGTGGCAAAAGCCGGCGTTTCTCTGACCAGCTCGTCGAAATCATCTTTTTGTAGGACCCAGGTTAACACTTCGCCATCCGCTATCACGGAAGTCGTATGGGCTGCACCGCTTAACAGGGCAATTTCTCCAACAACATCATCAGGGCCCAAACGAGCAAGCAGATGCTGCTTATCATCAATTATATTGACCTGTCCCTGATCAATTATAAAAAGTCTCTCGCCGGGCTGTCCCTGTCGCATTAAGGCTTCCCCGAACTTAAAGGTCTGCCGTTCTATAAGAGGCACCAGGTGATGGATCTGTTGCGGGGGCAGGGCATTAAACAAGGGTGAACGGCTAAGGCGTTTAAATAGACGCCGATATTCCTTGCTCTTGGAACGCGTCAGGTAGCTGGCTGTAGTGCCAACTTTGCGCAAGAAACCTCCCTGATTGTTGATCAATTTGTTCAGTGCTACAAAAAGAATTCCACCAATCAGGCAGCCTGCAGCAAGTGGGTAAAAATGGCCTCTTTCCAAGGCTTCACCTACGAGATCTATGGTAAGTGCGGCAAGAAGTGCGCCACCACCGAAGGCCATAAGCGCAGCGATAACTCTGTTACCAGGGGACCAAAAGTGCGCGACCAGCGCTCCGAGGGGTAGCGAAGCCGCGCTAATTATGCCAAATATAAAAGCTTGAAGGGAAATAGACTCGGGCATCGATGGTAATTAAATCAAAGCGTAGCATATTGAAGATAGCTGAATCTCATTTAGAGATATTCACACCATTTAAAGGTTTTCAACAAGTTCAACCAGCAGGCCGTCAGGGCTGCGGACTAGCGCCCCCAGTCGATTACTACCAAGACTGACTGCCAGTCCGCCGGGTGTCTCTATCTGAAAGCCAGCAGCTCTTATTTGATTCAGCAATGCCGGTAAACCTTCTACCAATAGAGAAATAGCCGAGGCCCCCGGATCCTGTACACTGGGTTCTTGTTTGGTGCGTGCAATATTACTGAATTCCCAGAAAAACCACACGTTGGTTGAGCCGGGTGGTTGGGTACGGGATGTTCTTGCAATAGCATCCGGGGTTCCTTCTAGCCTTAATACAGCCTCATTAACTGTATTCGGCTGTGCTGCTTCATAGCCAAGAATATCACGGTAAAATTCGAGTGAACGCTCCAGATTTTCAAGCGCCAGTGAGGAGCGTGCATTATAGATATTACTGCTTTCGGGGACATCCGTTTCCACTGGATTGCCGGACTCAACAAATTCAAACACAAAGCCATCCAGATCACGCATCATGACTGCGCGTGTTTCATTACGCGGGCGTTGAGTGTAAACGGGTTCTCCGCCAGTGCTGTCGACGATAACGTTGTAGGCTTGTACTGCTGCAAAGGCCACATCTATATCGCGAACTGAAATAGAGAAACGGGTAACGCCGGGGTCATAGAGTCTTTGCGTAAAGGGCTTGCGTTCAAGGCCGGAAAATTCGATGAGCTGTAAATCCATTTCTGAACCGGGTATGTTAAAAACGGCAATCTGCCCTGAACTATCAGGTGCGTTTACCTGTAAGCGCTGTAACAGTGCTGAGCCAGATAAAGGGCCTGGGCCTGAAACCAGTTCAAAGCCAACAGCATCCCGGTAAAAAGCCACTGATGGCTCAAGCTCATTTACAACATGAATCAGGGCATTGGGTTGCAGCATTCTGCCAGCCTTGCTTTCTGAAATGTCAGGAAGAAGCGAAATAGATTGCTCAATTGACGGTTCATCGTTTTGACAGGCAGAAAGTACCAGGCCGTAGATAAATATCATCAATACATGGTGGATATTTTTCATGACTCATGCCTTTTTATTAAATACCGGATTTGCAGATAGCATATATGAATGAGCCAAAATTAACGATTAATATGAAAGTATATGAACACATAGCAAATGTTTACCAGCTGCGCATATATCAGGGTATTTGCCATAAAATGATCTGAGGTTAATATGGTAGGCTGTGCTAATACGCAGGCCGGCGACTATAAGAAGATCCGGCTTTTTTTTACTCTTACTTGGGGGAAGTATCATGAAACTGGAAACCATTGCTCTGCATTCAGGCTATGACGGTGACCCGGCGACCAATGCCGCGACAACACCAATCTATCAGACAACATCGTATACCTTTGATAATACACAGCATGGCGCAGATTTATTTAATCTGGCGGTTCCCGGGAATATTTATACCCGAATCATGAACCCTACAACGGCCGTACTCGAAGCCCGTCTCACTGAAATGGAGGGTGGTATAGGTGCCCTGGGTCTTGCATCCGGAATGGCTGCAATCACCTATGCCATTCAGGCAATAACGCGGGTGGGTAGTAATATTGTCAGTACTACTCAACTATATGGTGGTACCTATAACTTGTTTGCACATACCTTGCCGGCACAGGGAGTGGAAACCCGCTTTGCCTCCTGTGATGATCATGCAGGTCTGGAAGCACTAATTGATGAAAACACCAAAGCCATGTTTTGTGAAACAATCGGAAATCCGGCAGGCAATATTGTTGATATTGAAGCGCTCGCAAAAATCGCCCACAAGCACGGCATTCCACTGATTGTCGATAACACTGTTGCTACACCATTTCTATGCAGAGTATTTGATTTAGGTGCGGATATTTCTATTCATTCACTCACCAAATATATAGGTGGACATGGCACCTCTATTGGCGGGGTCATCGTCGATTCCGGTAAATTTAACTGGGCAGCACATAAAGAAAAATATCCCATGCTGAATGAACCAGATCCGTCCTATCATGGAGTTGTTTATACCGAAGCTCTGGGCGAAGCGGCTTTTATTGGCCGTTGTCGAGTAGTCCCCTTACGCAATACGGGCGCTGCTATTTCGCCAATGAATTCGTTTCAGATTATGCAGGGACTGGAAACGCTTGGTATCCGCATGGAACGGCATTGCGAAAATGCCCAGGCGGTCGCGGAATTTCTGGAGGCGCATGAACAGGTGGAGTGGGTCAAATATGCTGGCCTGAAATCCAGCCCTTATCATGGACTCTGCCAAAAAGTTGTTGGCGGACGTGCATCTGGAATTCTGAGTTTCGGGATCAAAGGCGGCGAACAGGCAGGGGCTAAATTCATAGATGCCTTGCAAATGATTCTGCGGCTGGTAAATATCGGTGATGCAAAATCATTAGCCTGCCATCCGGCATCTACAACCCACAGGCAACTGAATGAGAAAGAACTTGAAACCGCTGGAGTCAGTAAAGAGATGATTCGCTTATCGATTGGCATTGAGCATATCGATGACATACTCGATGATATCAAACAGGCGCTTAAAGCGGCAAAATAACAAAAGCTGAATTATCAGAGCAGGCAGTTTTATTATCATGACAATTAAACTGCCTGCATAATTGCTGGCCAGAATTTTAATATCATCGCAAGATGATGATTCCTGGATTAAAAAATCCCGTAATCAATAATTTCATCGTAAAAACCCGTAACGGTTAATTCGATGGTTATCGGGAATTCATTGATATTCAGCCAGAACCAGCCATGTTCGCCAGTAAATGGAGCCGTTAAGGAACCCTTATTTCCCCGACCTTCCTGCTGCTCTTTATAACGGACAAAAAAATCCGGGCCGAACGAAACATCATGACCATGAAAATCTACATAGACGATGCCATCACCGACCACTTCCCAGGAATAGATAATCACTTTGCCCTGGGTTAACTGTGTCTTGATTTCAGTTTGCTCAAAGGCTCCCAGTTCTACCGTCATGGTCATGGTTTCCGCGGCGGCTGGCTGATCCTGAAAAACAGTGGGGTTGGGTAGGGGCGTAGGTGCGCCAAAGTCGGGGACTTCAACTTCGCGCAAAGTATCATTGCCGGCAAAAATATCTGTGACCTCGATGGTAACGGTGGCTTCACCAGACATATCTTCCAGGCCTGTGGCGGCACCAAAACCAGTAAGATCAATGCCGTACTCGGCAGGCAGAATCACAAGTACAAGCACCAGCAAGGCGCCTATTATGGTTAAGGCGGTGGCTTTTAACAGCTTTGGCCCGGAAGGGGGCTCAATGTTGTTAGCCTGGTTTTGATCAGTCATATGATAAGACTCCTGCTAGTGATACTGTTTATGTTGTGTTGCTGTTTATAAAATTCAAGCAATGAAGTAGCCGGTCAGCTGGTAGCCAAAGAGAATAAAACCGGCCGTCATAATAAGTAAATTAGTCGTCAGTGCTCCCTTGATAAAGGTGTCGCTGCGGCGCCAGTACTGAATAGCAATCAGAATTATGGCGAGGGCAGCCAGCTGACCTAGTTCAACGCCAATATTAAAACCGATGATATTAGGAATCAGGCCTTCTCTTGATAAGCTTAGATCCTGAAGTTTTGTTGATAGACCAAAGCCATGCGCCAGTCCAAATAAAAACACTGCTGCCCTGGTGTTGATATTGATCCCTAGTCGCTTGAATCCGCCAATGTTTTCAAAACCTTTGTAAACCACAGACAGCCCGATAATGGCATCGACTATGTAGGCATCTGCATGGATTCCACCAAGCACACCGATTAATAACGTGACACTGTGTCCGATTGCAAAAAGGCTGACGTAAAGTGCGACGTCTTTCATGCGGTATAAAAAGAAAATGACGCCGGCAAGAAATAATAAATGGTCGTAGCCGGTAAACATATGCTTGGCACCAAGATACATATAAGGAATAAAATTCAGACCAGAGATGCGTTCCATATAGGATGCATCGCCGCTTGAGACGCCATGTCCAAAGGCTGCGCCAGACAATAATAAGAGTGGCAATAAACTGAGTATTGCGGTTTTTAGCTGCTGTTTATCAAGTAGTGCCATGTGCGTAAAGTATTTATCAGTTATACATACATGGCATTCTACTACCAATAGCATATTTTGTAATCCAATAAGGAAAAACTAAGGATAATGCAAAGGAAAAATAAAGTTTACCAAGTTTAAATTAGCAAACACTTAATTGTGAGTCTGGTAGTTATTTTGAAGTTGATTGGATGTTCAGGCCGAAATGCCAAATAGCAGTTTGAATAAAAATCAATCCCTGGAGGCTTATTGAATTCTGATTTGTTCAGGAGATAGTGTAGTCGCAAAATACCGACCGTTACGGATAACTGATACATGCACAGAACTGCCTTCTTCAAGCAGACCGACATGATAAATAAACTCTGCTCTGTTGCTGATTGGATGGTTGTCTATGGTTACGACAACATCATTTATTCTTAATCCGGCTAACTGTGCCGGGCTTTCATCAGTGATGCTTGAGATCAATGCACCATATGGTGAAGGCAGCAGGAGCTCCTGAATCTGATAGGGGTCGATATTGTCGACTGAAACGCCTACCCAGCCTCTTGTTACATAGCCATTCAGTATTAGCTGTTTTGAAACGTGATTAATAACTTCTATTGGAATGCCAAATGATAGTCCAATTGAGCCGCCTGTTGTCGACATGATTCTTGAATTAATGCCAATTACTTCACCAAAGGTATTAACAATGGGGCCTCCTGAATTTCCGGGATTAACATTTAAGTCAGTCTGGATGTAAGAAACATATTCGCCCTGCGAAACCAGTCCGGGTAGTGACCTTTCAACATGGCTAACGATTCCGATAGTGACTGAGTTTCTTAATGCAAAGGGGGAACCAAAACCAAGTACCGTCTGGCCAGCTTTAACCTGTCGGCTATTTGCAGCAAATTTTGCTGGGAACAAATTTTCAGCGTCAACTTTCACAATGGCTAAATCAGAAAATTCATCCAGGCCAACAATTTTTGCCTCGAATTCATTACCATCAGATGTTATGACAAAAACTTTACCAGCCTCTTCCAAAACATGTGCATTGGTTAATATAAGTCCGTTTTGTGAGAGCACTATTCCGGAACCGGAACTGAGATAGGAAGCCGGCAATAGTACTGGTGATATAGAGTTATTTTCCAATTGGAATGTTGGATAAAAGTGATTATCTGATTCGCCGGGAGCTGGTTGCTTTACTGTTGATAACTCTTGTTTGATGACTGCAATGGTGACAACGCTTGGAGTGATCCGTTCAACGATAGAAGAGTAATCAGGTAGCTGGGCGCTGACCTGATGAGCCAGCAAGGCAAAAATAATAAAACCTGCCGACTTTTGGCAAAATTTAAGAGGGCAAAAAATTCTGGATGTAATTTGAGTATCCATACATTGATTCCACCACCTGTTGGGTAACACTAATCAGTTCCGGCAGGGCTAAAAAAAAGCTTACGGAACCTCTAAAAAATATTCAGAAAGTTTAAGCGGTTTTCGACAAAGCTAGACTATAAATATTTACTTGGCAATTGTGTCATTCTGATATTAATCTGAAATTATTAATTAAAAACAGTGGCATATTGAAGTAAGCAGCAGGTGTCTTTAAAAAGAAATGAATATCGGCGGCTGCTTATATAGACAAATAACGGATAAAAAATAAAGACGTTAAATTCGGATAGAGCAGGGGACCCGGTTTGCGAATAAACCCCAATGACTTCTGAGAATCACATGAATAGCAAGGCCAGAATTTGTATGACGATTAGTCCGGTCATGCCCATCAGGAAACTCGCTACGGTATGAGTTTTTAACGCCGTAGCGGTATCCATTTCTGAAAATTTTGCCACCACCCAGAAATAGGAATCGTTGACATGCGAAACCGTGATGGAGCCAGCTCCTATAACAAGTACAACCAAAGCTTTACCCAGGCTTGATTCAAAACCAAGTGTCGACATGAGGGGTGCCATTAAAGCAGCAGTAGTGATGATGGCTACGGTAGAAGAGCCTTGTGCGGTTTTCAGGAACGCCGCGATGATAAATGGAATCAAGATCCCAAAGGCTCCTAAATTGACGAAACGACTGGCGAACTCCCCTAAATCCGTTTCTCTTAGTACAGCACCAAATGCTCCGCCAGCGCCAGTAATTAAAATGATGAGTCCGGCTTTTTTTAATGCATCTTCCAGCCACAGGTGCTGGATTTTTTTTCCTGTTCTGACCATAAGAAAGGAGAGTGTCGCTCCGAACAACAGAGCTATGATGGGATCGCCAATAAAGGCAAGTAAAGCAAACAGACCGTCTTCACCGAGAGGGCGTGAAGGTAACTGTGCTATGGATTTAAGCCCGATTAGTACGATGGGAACAAATATTGGCAGCACGGCTAATGTAAATGAAGGTGCAATAGAATTACTTTGGGTCTCGCTTGCATGGTATTCAAAGTTGATAACATAATTTTTGCAGGCTTTACTGGCCCAGAGCAGGGCAACTAACATGACAGGAATAGAAACAAACAGACCCAGCAACATTACCCAACCAATATCTGCCCCCAGCGTTGCTGCTGCGGCGAGAGGACCTGGCGTTGGTGGAACAAAAACATGTGTGGCGTATAAGCCAGATGCCAGCGCTACAGCCAGCACCGCTAGTGAAATATTGACGCGTCTTGCGATGGCCTTGTTTAGTGCTGACAGGACGATAAATCCGGAATCACAAAATACCGGGATAGATACAATGTAGCCAGTCAAACTGATGGCCAGAGGCGCATGTTTTTCGCCCACAGTTTCAAGAATTTTGTTAGCCAGAACCCTGGCGCCTCCACTGTTATGCAAATATTCACCGATGATAGCTCCTGCGGCGATAACAATACCTATACTTCTCAGGGTATTTCCGAAACCATTTGCCAGAGCGTTAACCAGATTGTCTGGTGTCAGGCCTCCCACAAAACCAATGAAAAGGGCTCCGAACAAAAGCCCAAGAAAAGGGTGTAGCTGAAACTTTATAGTCAGCCAGACAATGATGGCAACAGTAAGTAGTAACCAGAGAAAAATATCCATGCCATAAGCCCTTGAGTCTGCGTGTCAGGTAATTACTAAAATAAAAGCGCTGACGGTAAAAATTGAAAGAATTGATGAAATGACAATGGCCGATGCAACCTGACTTTCACAGGCCCGGTATTTAAGTGAAAAAATATAGGGGCTGATGCCAACCGGTGTGGCCGCCAGTAAAACCGCTGTGCCTGCCCATAGAGGGTCAACATCAAAAATTTGAAAAACAAAAAGGTATACCAGGGTGGGCAATAGTAATAACTTTAAAAACACCATAATAATGGAGCAATTTATATTTCCTGCAATTTTGTAACGGGTTAATGCGCCACCAAGAGTAAACAAGGCCATTGGTACAGCGGCTTGTGAAGTGAGGCTGAGGGCACTTAAAAGCGGGGTATAAAGCGGAATGTTTAACAGATTAACAAGCATGCCGGCTAACAGGCTTACGATGATAGGGTTTTTAAAAATATCTTTGATAATTAAGCCGAGATGTTGCAGCAGGCTTGATGAAGAATTTTTTTTAGCGCCAGCAACCAGCACACCAAAGCCAAACAACAATATGTTGTGGATTGAAATAATGATAAAGATAGGCAGGAAGGCAGCACTGCCAAAAACCTGTAAACAAAGCGGAATACCAATGATGGTAACGTTTGAATAGGAGCTTCCCATACCTATAACGCTTAACTCAACAAGACTGTATGAAAAAAGTATTTTGGCAATCAGCATGCCGAGCAGGTAAACAATGAGCACCGAGATATAAAATCCACCCAGTAAGCTCCAATCAATGGTGTGTGGGAATTCAGCAGTGGCGGTACCAAAAAAAAGCAGACAGGGGATTAGCAAGTTAAAAGAGACTTTTTCGAGAGTGACGCCATCAGCATCGGATAGATAATGTTTAAGGCGAACAAAATATCCGGCTATTGCGATAGCGACAATCGGGGAAATAGTATCAATCAGTTCCATAGTTTTAATGAAAAGACTGTGCCGGACTTAAGGTTTTATTCATGCCGTTCCGCTAATCAATAGCGCCGTTCCTTGCAGGTGAATATTCCCGTCTGGAAATTTTTCATGTATTTTGCGGAACACTTCTTCCTTGATTTTTGCGCGCATCTCTATATCAGCATTGCTCATTGCAGCCACTATTGGTGCTCCTACCTCGGTAATCATTTCCCAATAGGTTTCGGCATCCTGATTGAGTACGGTACTGACTTCAGTAACTTTAATATTGTGAAAGCCTGCTGCTTCTAGATGACCCTCCATAAAACCCTCTTTGGCGCAGCGAAACATACCGGGAGCGTCCGCCGGCGGGGCAGGTAAATTCATCAAGTCGCTTATGGTCCCCATCGTCACCATTACCCAGAAATTTTGCGGAGCGCCAGCCCAGACCGATACAGCAAGCCTGCCGTTCGGTTTAAGCACGCGGTGCATTTCATTCAGGGTTGCGCTTATATCCGCAAAGAACATGAATCCCATTCGGCAGCTGATTGCATCAAAATTATGGTCGGGGAAGGGTAGAATACTGACATCGCTGGTAAGGGTCTGGTAATTGGCAAGCTTGCGCTTGGCCGCATGTTCCTGTGCGCTTGCCAGCATCCCTTCAGAGATATCTATGCCAATGACTTTGCCCTTGTTAACACGTTCTGCTATTGAAAGCCCGGGCTCTCCGGTGCCACTTGCAACATCAAGGACTGTGTAGTGATCCTGCAGGGCAAGCTCATCAATGATGCCCTCTCCGACGGGTCTGAGGAAGCGCATGTTGACACTGTCCCATTTTTTCCAACCTGAAGAAAAATTATTCCAGGACTCACGTTGCTGATTGATAATGTCATCCGGATTATTTGTCATATTTGATGAACCTTTGTGGTTTTGTTTATTGATTATCGCCGATATAAGGAATAAAAGCTGTTGAATGGCTTGCACGCAATCCGGAGTTATTGTCTTCCAGAAAATAGGCAGGAATATTATTCTCATTGGCCAGTTGCATTGCCAGCTCCAGACCTAAAACGTTAAAGGCGGTTGCCAGTGCATCAGCAAGTGCAGTTGTTTCTGACAGCACGGTAACCGATAAGAGGCCGTTATTAATGGGGCGGCCGGTACGTGGATCTATAGTATGCGAATATTTCCGGCCAGCCACTTCAAAAAAATTTCGATAATCACCCGAACTGGCAACACTGATATTGTCGATATCAATAATGCGATGATTCTGAGGGGCTATGTTTGCAGACTGTGGAGTTTCGATGGCGATGTGCCACGGTTCTCCTCGTGCATTTCGTCCTTTGCCCTTCAGCTCTCCACCAATTTCCACCAGATAATTGTTTATACCTTGTGCATCCAGCAATTCGGCGATGCGATCAACGGCATAACCCTTGGCTACAGCCGATAAATCGATTTCCAGATCCCGCATTTTGTAAACCGAATAATTTTCCGTAAGCAGTAAATTTTCATAGCCGACTGTTGATTTCGCCTGCGTTATTTCTCCCTCAGAAGGTATAGTTCCGGCATCTGTTGAGTCTGGCCCGAAGCCCCAAAGATTAACCAGTGGTGCCGCAGTAATATCGAATGCGCCTGCACTCATTTTACTTACGGCCTGACTGATCATAAGCACTTCATAAAGAGGGGCTGAGACCCTGACCCAGGTTTTAGGCGGGGCGGCATTCAGGTTCATCAGTTCAGATTCAGGTCGATAGGTAGACATGGTGTTTTCAATTGTTTCCAAAGCTGCGCTGATTGACTCAGGAGTGATCAATGTTTTATCAACGATGGTAATCGTATAAGAAGTGCCCATGCTAAAGCCGCGTAGCTGTCTGCTAGGATTCTCATCAGAACCACCACAGCCTGCCAGCAGCATCATCACCATCAGTAGGCATGGGCGTAAAAAATTTTGGTGAATCAGAAAGACTGGCATTACAAGGTCATCATCAAGAAACCACAAAAGGCTGCATTACTGGGTCTGAGTGATATATCCACCAGGTCTTTCATTTCAAGAATGCTGTTTCTATAAGCCCGATAAAATTCCCAGGTGGGTTGAGGTTTATATGCTAGTCCTGAAAGTTCAAAAGCTGCAATGACGCCTTTGGCAGTTGTAGGTTTTACAAAAACTTCATTGTCTGGGCTGTAGTAATTGGGAATGATCGTCATCAGTGTCCACTTGGCCATCTTGTTGGACCTCAGTATCTCCAGCATGGCATTAAAACCTTTTTGCTGATCTTCATGCAGAAAGTTTTTCAAGCCATTACTTAGTTGTTGTTTTTGTTTTGCAGGCAGGGTTTTTATCAGATCTCGAAATTTTGGTTTTTCAAACAAAGAAACCATGGAAGCGGCACTAATCACTTTAACCATGTCATCGCAAATGCTTTCATGGTTTCGGAATTTGCTCTTTGCGAAGCAGGTCTGTGCCTGAGTAATGCGTTTTCCAACATTATGCTTTTTGCCTATCAATAGCATATCCGGGTTTTCAAATCCGCCTGGATATTTATACAAAAAGGCTGATTCAGCTTCTTTTAATTTTTCGAGATTCATAGGTAGCTGTTGGTTTAATGCGCTATAAGAATAAAAGTTGTTCAGATAATAGCAGGTTTTACTATCTTATCGGGTAATCCACAAAGCAGCATTTTTCATGTAGCATAGCCTCTCGCCAGCACTTTGTTTTTGGAATTCATATAACAGACATTGATAATAAGAAGAGGAAGATCATGGCTAAACCTGAGCAAACAATTAAAGATTTCGACCCGGCAATTCTGGAAGCGTTTCATGAATATGTTCATGGTGGCATGAGTCGGCGGGGCTTTCTGGACCAGGCTGCCAAGTATGCTGTAGGTGGCATGACCGCTGCCGGAATACTTGAAAGTCTATTGCCAAAATACGCGCAAGCACAGGAAATACGTGATGAGGACCCGCGCATTGTTTCTGAATATCTGAATTATCCTTCACCTCAGAACTGGCAGGGATATGTGGCACGCCCGGCCGGCAGAGAGAATCAGCGTTTGCCGGCGGTACTGGTCATACACGAAAATCGTGGGCGCAACCCTTATGTTGAAGATGTTACCCGAAGGCTGGCATTGGTTGGTTTTATGGCCATGTCCCCGGATGCCCTGAGCCCGATGGGCGGCTGGCCCGGCAATGATGATGATGGACGGGAGATGCAGGCTAGTCTGGACCGGGAGGAAATGATGGCCAACTGGCAGGCCGGAGTAACTTATCTGAAAAATCATCCACTCAGTAATGGCCGTGTTGGTGCGGTAGGCTTTTGTTATGGAGGAGGGGTTGTTAATTCATTGGCGGCAAGCATGCCCGCTGAATTGGATGCCGGTGTACCTTTTTATGGAGCGCAGGTTGCAGACAGGGAAGCAGCAAATATCAGAACTCCGCTTTGTATTCAGAACGCCAGCACGGATACCAGAATTCTGGCCGGAAAGGATGCCTATGAAGCAGTGCTGAGTCGAAATGGCGTTGAGTTCGAGTCGCATGTTTATGAGGGAGCCAGCCACGGTTTTCATAACAATACTACGCCGCGCTATGACGAGGCTGCCGCCGCTCTGGCCTGGGAGAGAACACTCGACTGGTTTAACCGTTATCTGATCTGATCACTCTGGATGCAGGGTAGCCTGAGAAGGCTACCCTGATTATTTCTGACTATTCCCCACAGCCATTGCGTGACTGTTCCAGTTCTGCAAACAAGCGTCCCCCGAGTTGATCCCTGCTAACATCAAGACGGTGAGTCTGATCCTCTTCAATCTGAAAATGGATTTTATAATCACGTGCCAACAGTGCCTGATACTGGGCTTGCATGGCAGATCGCCAGCTGGGATCACGATCTCCCACATGCATAAAAATACACAGCGGGCGAAGGGCCTCGAGTCTGTTGTTGGAAGACCCGTTTAGCAGACCCGGATATCCACTCAGGGAAATAAAATAGTCAGGATATAGCGATGCGATATGAAAGGCACTTAAACCGCCATTTGAATGTCCGGTGACATGCAGTTTGCCCTCTGCTACCGGGAAGTTTTCCAGGATGTAGTTGAGAAAATCCGGGAAAATCCGATCGGCTCCCTGAAAATATAACTCACCATTCGGAGAGGCCGGACTGATAACGATGTAGCCATCCCTTTCTGCTCCTTGTCGCCAGTCTGAGTCTGTACTTCTTTCGACAATATTCCAGGTCTGAGAGCCACCAGCAAAATGCAGAATCGCTGGATACATCTGTTCGGGATTATAGTCATCAGGGAGAATCACCCGATAAGAGACATCCAGGCCGCCAAAATTTCCACTTTGTTCTAGGACTTCAGCCTGTGAGGGGAAAGCGGCTAGGCCCAACAGCATTGTGAATAGTGTCTGACAATATTTACGCATGTTATTTACCTTAATTTATACATGGCTGAAATTATTTAGGTTGAGCTGATATTTATCAAGGAAATTGACAGCTCTGTAAATCACAATTATCCAGTTGATAACATTTCAAAGCCTTAGACAAGGAGTTTCCATGAAAAGTCCAGTCCGTCTGTACAGCGCTATATTGGGTTTTTTATTACTTACGATTGCGACTACAAGCCAGGCCATCCCTGCATTTTCAGCACGAGAAAATTTAAATTGTAATTCCTGCCATTCAGCCGTACCGGCATTGAATGGGGTTGGCAGAAACTATAAATTACAGGGCTATGTGATGTACGAGCAGCAAAGAAGGGCGCGGCCTAATCCGCGTTCAAATGCTGCTTCACTTGAAAATGTACTGCCTATCAGTGCCGGCATCATTGCCAGACCCTATGACAAGAAAGACAGCGGGGAAGGCAAGATAAGGGCTATTCATGAAGTTGAGCTGATGGTGGCTGGCCAGATTGCACAGGGATTTTCAGGCTTTATCGAACTGGAAGGCGAAGATGAAGAAGATTTTGATGTATCAGTGGACATCGCCCAGGGCTCCTATCGGCTAAATTCCGCACTGAACTTTCAGGTTTCCAGAGCACCAAGTTTCTATTTCGACCCCTACAACTCATACAGCAGCTCAAGACGAATCACGATCAACAGAAACGCTGTTATTGATCAGAGCTTTGGTGGTGCGGATAACGGCTCCAGTTTGCGCCGGAACCGGCAGAATCTGACCGTATTTGGCAAGGCAGATAATTTATTTTACGGACTGAGTTTCAGCGGAGTAGCAAATGATAATGAAGGTGAAGACGCAGGCACCTTAATCGGCAGAATTGCCTATGAGCTTAATCCGAATTTTATTATTGGCGGGATGCATATTAATGGTAGTTGTAGCAGGCAAAGTGGGGGAGGAAATAATCCCGGCGATCCCTGTTTTCTGGCAGATCGGGATTATTCCCGGTCAGCGCTTGATGTTGAGTGGTCGGGTTTGAATAATCTGATTCTCAATGCGGTGTATATGCAGGCAGATGATGATCTGATCAACGGTATTGGTGAGGAGTCTAATGATTCTTTTTATATACAGGGCTTCTATAACCTGCAAAGGCAAGGACAAACCTTTATAACCCCGATTGCGCGTTATGATTCCTATGAGATCAGCAACGGACTTTACCAAATTGATATGCTGACCCTTGGTATATCCAATTACATTCGACAGAACATCAATCTGCGAGCTGAATTTTCTGATCTATCTGGAGCAGGGCCTGTTGCTGATGATAGCCGTTTTACACTTCAGGTTAATGCTTATTTTTAAGACATCTGTGATAGATACTGATCATTAAAATGTGTAGCCCAGCAGCACTTCTATTGCTGGTCTAGTATTGCTTCAATTCTATCCATCAGGGAATTCATACGGCGTATCACAGGTTCATAGGCTTCCGGCCGGGTCATATCCAGCCCGGCTTCGTTTAATAAAATATTATGCGGGTAATCTGAACCGCCGGCACTGAGCACATTCAGGAAATTGTCTCGCACCTGTACATCTCCGGCCAAAAATTTTTCCGCAAACCAGGCTGCACCGGTAATGCTGGTGGCATACTGAAAGACATAAAAGTCATAGTAAAAATGCGGGATATAAGCCCATTCAACCGCATAGGCGTCATCGATAGTCAAGACGCCTTCATCATGACCGTGATAGCGTTTTAATAAATCACCGTAAGTTTCACTGAGTACGGTGCCATTCAATGGTTCTCCGTTCTCTGCCATTTGATGGATAGCTAATTCAAACTCCGCGAACATGGTCTGGCGATAAAAGGTGCCGCGGATGCTTTCCAGTGCAGAGCCCAGATAAAACAGGCGTTCTTCATCATTACGGGCATTGGCGATCATGTATTCTTCCAGCAATATCTCATTTATCGTAGACGCCATTTCAGCAGTAAAGGTTGAATAGTCAGCGGTCTCCCAGGGATTGTTGGCATTAGCCAGCAGGGAATGCACGGCATGCCCCCACTCATGAGCAAAAGTGGATAAAGAATCATAATCATCATTATGATTAAGCAGGATGTAAGGGTGCACATCATAGGCAGACCCGCTCATATAGGCCCCGGAAGTCTTGCCAGGTTGCGGGTGGCTATGCATCCATTCCTGAGAGAGCCCTTGTTCCAGCAGGCCCAGGTAGGTGTCACCGAAAGGCTTGAGGGCTTCAAGAGCAATCTCTTTGGAGCGTTCAATATCAAAAATGCCGGTATCGACTTCAACAAGGGGAGGATAGATATCGTAGTAACGCAGATCATCGACTCCAAGCATGCGGCCGCGCAATTTCAGGTAGCGGTGGAAAATTGGCAGGGTATTATTCACCTGAGCAACCAGTTCGGTGTACACCTCTGGCGGCAAACCATCCTGAAACAGGTTTTGTTGCAGGACGGAGCCATAAGATCTGGCGCGGGCTGAGAAGACATTGGCCTGCACTTCTGATGCAAGTGTTGCACCCATGCCATCGGCATATTGCTGCCAGGTAGACCAGAAGGTATCAAAAACCAGTTTACGGTCATCACGGTTTTCCACCCCCCGGTAAAAGGTATAACCAGCCTGGGTTAACTGAGCTTCAGTCCCGTCACTCAGGCTGATGGTGGGCCAGGGTATATCGGCATTGGCATACATTTGATAAATCTGTTCGGGTGAGGAAAGCAGCAGTGACGCCTGCGCCAGAATGGCTTCGGTTTTTTCATCCAGGGTATAGGGCGCCATGCGCAGGGTGTCGTTGAGCATGAACTCAAAGTTTGCCAGTGCCGGCTCCTCATCGAGAAAACGATGGACCGTTTCAGCACCTACTGACAGTATTTCAGGACTCATCCAGGATGTCGCTTCACCCCAGTTGGTATAGAGTTGCATGGCCCGGCCAAAACGGCTTTGTTCTTCCGGGTTGCGTTGATCGGCATCTCGCAGCAGGCTGCTGTAGATATAAACTCTGGTGAGATCTTTATAGGAATCAGAGATGCTCATCAGGGCTTCAGCCATGGCTTCGGCGCTATTGCCCAAGGTGCCGCGATAACGCTCTACCGATTGCAAACGCAAGTCCAGATCAGTATAGGCTGCCTCCCAGTCCGCGGAGCTGGCATAGAGGTCTGTCAGATCCCAGATATATTGCTCGGAGTCCTGTGCGCTAACAGTTGGGCTCGAAAAGCCGAGAATAATGGAAATTAGTAAAATTGCGAATCTCATCAAGATTGATCCTCATGGCAGCGGATAGTATTGTCTGATTAAAGCATAACTGGAATCTTTTGTTGAAGAGAGAAATACACTGCCGCATACTCAAAAAATATGAATAGACGCCTTATTTTTATTGTTTTTCTATTAGCCTGTGTTGCTGGCTTATGGAATTTACGTGACCGGCTTACACCGGAAGCGCCCCAGGTCACCCCTTACGCAGCACGTCCTGAGCTGCTCGATAATAATGGGCCAGCCTTGGTCAACACCGTCAATAATGGAGATATTGTTAATGCTGTTATAAATGAGGTGCCGGATAGATTGACGGCTCAGCAGCGTATGGAAGCCGCATTTGTTCCGGAACAGACAGAAGCCTTGCCGGATTTCTCCTGCACTATGGCGCCAGTCAGAGAAGTGGTTGAAGCAAGGACTAATCGCATCTATCAATGGCGGGATGAAAACGGTCTTTTACATTTCAGTGATTCACCGCCTGCCGGCGTGGCTACAGATGAATTTGATGCCAGACAGCCAACGGCTCTTGAATATTTTCAATTAAACATTGATTTCAGAGGCGCTAACGGCGTGCCATTCTTCAGGAATCAACTCGAGGCTCAGGCAAACAGCATGTATAGAATTCTTACCGACATGCTGGGCAGCGAGCGCTTGAAACAGGTCGACCTGAATGTGATTATTTTCCCGGACAGAGGCAGTTACCAGCAATATGCGGTTGCGACGGGGGGAGAGAGCCTGGTTAATTCCGGAGGTTTCTATACCAACGCAAGCAATGAAGCAGTCACTTATATTTATGAAAATGATGAAGAGACCCTCGCGGTAACACGTCACGAAGCAGCTCATGTCATGTTAAATGGGATGCTGGCAACAGGGCCACTTTGGCTGCACGAAGGTATGGCTGAATATTTTGAGCAATTGAGCATGCGTCAGCAATATACTCAGATTGCCCCGAATGCCGACTGGCTGCAAATAGCCAGAACAAGTATTAACAACGGCTACCCGGGTTCCTTGTCGGACTATCTGGATGCAGCACCGGAGGACTGGCGTGGCTCCAGGCAGACAGTCCATTATGCCCTGGCCTGGAGCCTGGTTTATTTTTTGTTGGACAGCAATCAGGGACGTCAAAGCTTGTCAGCCTTGCTACAAAGAACGGCTGACGATTACTGTACGCCGACCAACAGTGTTGTGCAGTTGAATCTGAATTATCCCGGCGGCATACCGGCTCTGCAGGAAAATTTCTATTCCTGGCTTAATAGTGATGACTCAAAAAGAACTCATATTTATTAAGCCTTGCTCAATACCCGCTACTTTCCCAATTCTATTCACGTGTGATTGAGAATTTTTTTTCTTCAGAATAATAAGCCTCTAAGACAGGCTGTGCCTTATCCGGGGACTGTCTGAGGTACTATCTGCATGATCCAGGCTGGACAGGATTTTACTAACAGGTAAACCCTTTTGCCCTTTAAGCGTTTTAAGTACCAGAAACAGATAAATATTGCTTTTAGTTTAATGGGAGATTCATCATGCAAAACATGAAAAAGAAAACGACTATATTGACAAGTGCTGTGCTATTGGCAGTAACGGCTTTTGGTATTGGAACTGTAAGTGCTCAAAATGCTGCAGATGGACAGCAAGAAGGACAGGTCAGTGAGCGCAGGGCTGCCATGGAAGAACGCATGCAGGAACGTCGCGCGGAAGCGGAAACTCGACGAGAAGAACGCAGGGCAGAATTTGCTGCGGCCAATCCTGAACTGGCGGCCGAGCTGCAAGCGCTGCGGGCAGAACGTGAAGCCGAACGTGAACAGCGTCGCGCAGAGTTTGCAGCAAAATATCCAAATCTGGCAGCCGCCATGGAAGAAGGACGCTTTGCCGGGCAGGGTTTTTCCAGAAACGATGGTAATCGTTTCGATAGAGGTGAAGGTTTTGACAGGAACAGAGACTTCGAAAGAAATCATAGAGGGCCGCGTCGCTAGCCGGATTTAGCTAATCATGAATATTGCCCTGAATAGTAGTTATGACAGTTATTTCACTCTGGGCTATGATGCCCAGAGCAAGCCGCTTAATGTGAGGAGCAGTTCACTGGATAATTCTCAAGCGCTGGGGAAATTTCTGGCTACAATTGAAAAAAGAGCCTTTCGCCGCGCACAGATTGCAACCGGCAATATTGATGATGCGCTGGATATAGTTCAGGATGCAATGCTGACCTTGGTTAATAAATATGCAAATAAGGACGCGGATGAATGGGCCTTATTATTCCACAGCATATTAAGCAGCAGGATCATGGATTGGCATCGGCGAACCGCAGTCAGAAGGCGTTTTGGAGCATGGCTGTCCTTTGCCAATGAAGATCTGGATGCGCCGCAATTCGAGGATGTACAGTCACATGGGCCGGAGCAGATCTTGCAAATTAATCAATCTATTGCCATGCTGGAAATAGCATTGCAGGCCTTGCCAATCAAGCAGCAACAGGTTTTTTTACTACGAGCCTGGGAAGGTTTGAGTGAAAAAGAAACAGCGAAGGCAATGTCATGTTCAGTGGGTGCAGTGAAGTCACATTACTCAAGGGCTCGCACATTTTTAAGTAAGGAACTGGAAGAAGAAAGATCATGAATCAACAGCGTGCAGAAAAGCAATTACTCAATGAAATCAAGCAAGAGCTTGATAACAGTTGTGATCGACTTGATGCGCAGACTTTATCGCGTCTGAACTATGCGCGTCATCAGGCACTGGAAGGAAAGCATACGGCATTCTTTCAGCGCCGCGTTTTCACTGGCAGCGCTCTTGCAGCCTGCCTGATGGTCTTAGGTCTTGGGTTCTATATCCAAACTGATTCGCAGGCAGAACTGGATATTGCGCTGTCAGAATTGGAAGACATAGAAATACTCAGTGCCGATGAGAATCTCGAGCTTTATGAAGACATAGAGTTTTATCAGTGGTTGAGCATGAATAATGATTTCTAAATTTTCATTAATCAGTCTGGTTTTATGTATGTTGGCTTTGCCGGCATTTGCACAACCAGGTTCTGCCACGGATACGCCTGCCTTGAGCTGGGAAAATCTTAGTGAAGAACAACAGCAGATGCTGGCTCCCCTGCGGCAAGACTGGGATAGTCTTCAGCCACGTCGGCAACAACATATATTAAGGAATATGCAGAGATGGCAGGAGTTACCGCCTGAACAAAGAGAAAGAATACGACGCAGGGGCAGAGAGTTTTCGGGTCTTGAAGGAGAAAAACGGCAGCGAATCCGGAATAATTTTGAAGCTTTTGCAGATATGTCTGAAGAAGAAAGACGAGAGATCAGACGCAATTATCAACGTTACCGAGAGCTTTCTGAAGAACGTCGCCGTGAGCTCTTTGATGAATTTCAACGTCAGAATCCTTCCAGGGGAAGGGGAGGGCCTGCTGATATGGGCTCCGATCCTAACCAGGGGACACCTGAAAATCGCAGATAGATTCCAGTTCCAGGTAACTCATTTTTGAGTGCATGTCTGAAATTAATAAACGGCCCTGCTGCTTATTATCCTTACAGCTGATGAATTCAATCCGATAAGCAGTCCTGTGCCGACTATATAATTTCCAATTTCCAATTTCCAATTTCCAATTTTCAGTTATTCATAATCTGTGCTGTGGGGTTTAATTCCTATCGGGCATTTGCCTGGGCATTATCCCATTCAGTGAGACCGCCATGGACAGAAGAACTGTATTCAAATTTCAATGTAACTGACGTCAACGACTGCGTTTTACATCTGGCCAGCTATACATGTGAATCGGGTAATAGTTTCTTGCAAGAAAGCAATCTAATAACAGTGACCTAAGCCTGAAATTTGACTACGGGATATGGAATCCACTTTTACATTTTTTATAAGGACTGTGCTGATTATATTTTTCTGTTGAATACCGCTGTGCAAGTCAATAATTTTCCTGTCCTGTGTTACATGCAGGAAGATGAGCTTCTGCGGTCTTGAGCTGGACGTGAAATATTTTATGGCCAATGATTGGTCGCTCAGAATATTTGCTGACAGCATCCCTTAGTAAACTTCAAACAAATGGTTATGTTCCATGAATGCCACCAAAACGATCAGGCTCTGAACTAAATTGCAGTAATGGCGTTATGTCATCATCGTTAAGCATGATGCATGCAAGGGCTCAAAATGACCCAGGCGAAAATGAGTTGGTGACTAAAAGTTATAGTCGGCGTGATGCCGATCAGAATTATTTATTAAGTAATGATAGTGATAGCGAATTGAAATTATTTTTCCGAAATAAAAATATAAAAGAAGAGGAGATCAGGCATTAAACATCCATTTTTCGTGGCTTGGCACCGGAAAATGGGCGTTCTGTCGAATTAGGTGCCAGGTATAGGTTGTAGACCCCAACCTTAATTTTGGAAACAAAACAGGCGCTGAATTAAACAAAGTTTAAAACCAGTACTTGTTTTTTAAATAATGTATTTGACAAGCACTCCTGTTTCTGTCAAAAATCATCTGCTATTCAATAACTTATTAATATAAACTGAATTTTATATAAAGATTGTGTTTAAAAAGTAGTAATAGGTTTTCATGCAGAAAAATAAAAACCCGCCAGATTGGGACGAACTTCTCTCAAGAGATAGCCATCCTTCATGGAAAAGCGAGCTAGGTGTTGGCCCGGTTATCGTGGCGGGCCAAAATATTGTTCCTTATTTTCAGCCTATAGTCAGTTTAACCAGTGGTCGAATAGTTGGTTATGAATGTCTGGCCAGGTCTTTGAACAGTCGAGGTTCTGAACGCAGCTTCGGTCACTTTTTTAACGATACGAAAATCGATAGCGCTTATCAGCTGGAAGTTGATCGAGCATTACGTTATCAGGCGCTGCAATACTTTTCCAATAATACCGAAGCCGGATATATCACATTAAATATCGCACCACACTGGATCGAAAATATTCTTGAAACACAAACCATTCCAACATTGGAAATGATTGAAGAGACGGGTATCGATCCGAAACGTGCCGTTATTGAAATAACCGAGAGCAAAGGTGATCTGGTCAAACTTAAAGAAATGGTCGATATCTATCATCAGGCTGGGCTAATGGTTGCAGTAGATGATTTTGGTGCCGGCTCTTCTCAAATGGATCGGGTTGAAGCACTTGAGCCGGATATTGTAAAACTTGATATGCGTTTGTTTAAGCAGGCATCTCGTGGCGGTAAAAGCGCTGATGTAGCTTTATCTGTTTCGAGTATTGCTAACCGGGTGGGTTGCCATATTGTTTGTGAAGGGGTCGAAACCGAAGAAGAATTTCATTTCGGCATCGAATGTGGCAGCAATCATATACAGGGTCATATTTTTCATAAAGCTATTGCCGATACCATTCGTTCGGATTCAACACTTGATAAAGTACGAATTCTTCAGAAAAGTTACTTAAGAGAAAAATCAAAAAAATTAATCAGAGCTTCAAGACAAAAAGAAAATATAAAAAACGTTGTTCTGGCTATTAAACAAAATTATCTGGATGGAAAACCGTTGCTTACGAATAGAACAATTCTTAACTCTGAAGTTTTTCGATATTTTGTTTGCGATGAAATAGGCAACCAATTGTCGCCAAGCTATGAAATATCGACTGATGGATTTTTTGAGGATTTGGAGTCAATAGGTATGAATTGGTCACATCGTCCTTATTTTCCAATTTTTATTGCTAAAAGTAATTTTTTCACTGAAAATTTTACAGCTTCGGAAGTGTATCGCGATGTAAAAACTCGCATTTTATGCAGAACCTATGCAATCAATCTGGATGAGACTAAAATCCTTTTGGTTGATGCCTCGGTTGAAGATGAGATAATTTTCGCTTTCGATTAAAATCACCTTCTTTCATCATTTATTTCTGAATTGCCTGTCATTTCGCAAAATTCGGCTGCCCAGGTAATTAGCCTGGTCCTTTTGATATCGAGTTTGAGATCGAGCTACATATTGATAAGTGCTCAGCCTGCCCAATTAATCTTGTCTGATATCTTCAAAACCCTGCTTATTGATTATAAATCCAGAGATTTATGTTTTAGATTCTTTGAGTTTATCCATCACAACTAGTACATTGACGCAGCTGACATTAACTATGCTACTCAAGGGCAAATTTTATTCAAATTCAGGAATACAGATGAAATATCTATTGCACGGGATACTGATTTTTATTATTTCTGCTCATGCAAGATCGGCCGAACAATCAATGGACGAACTTGCGGTAGAAACTACTGACGAAACTACTGACGCAAGTACGCAAGAACGTGGCAGTACAGAAACAGTTGCGCCTGAAAATACCACTTATTCAAGGTTCAGCAGTAATGAACCCAACTACTTTGTAGGCGCCTGGGATAATGGCGGCGACTGGCATCTGGAATTTAATCTGTCTATCAAGTATGCACTTTGGCCGCCCACTGCCAGTAAACATAAATTATTATTCATTTATAATGGAACCTATGATTTTTATATGGAGTCACGGGATTCTTCTCCAGTAATTTCACGACGGCAGAATGTTGGCCCCGCTTACCAGTATGCGCTAGGAGGAACGCCTGATTTGCCGGAATATGAATTTCGTGCAGGCTGGTATCATGAGTCCAACGGGCAAACCATTAATAATGATATTGATTATCAGGCAGCCGGTGAATTTGCTATCGACAGGGTAAGTCGGGGTTGGGACTATCTGGGATTGAGCTATATGTCACCTTTGTTTGCAGATTTAAGGCAGCATCTGGATTTACGCTTTTATTGTGATTGCCAGGGTTGGGGAGCGAGACCCAGAGAAGATGAAATTTTCTGGGAAGCACTCGCGGAGCAGCCCAAGGTCAACGACTTTGATGGTATACGCTGGACCATCAATGACATCGAATTACCAGGAAATTTCGGTATTTTGAGAATGGAACTAAAAACCGGTAATCGGAATATTTCGGCCTTGGGTAATATCAGCGGTAAATTTGTTTTTTCAGATTTTCTGGGTTTCCCCTTGAATATATTTTATTCCACGGGTTATGGCAGGGAAATGAGTACTTATCATGAGAGAAACAGTTACGTGGGCGTTGGTATCGAAATGCAGTCATTTCGCTAATGAAGGATAAGAACAATGAATGAAGTTATGCAACTTATGCAAGAGCATAGCTCTGTGCGGTCCTATACTGGTAAAAAAATCAGTGAAAACCTGCTTGCAGAGTTAATTGCCTGTGGTCAGTCTGCTGCTTCTTCCAGTTTTATTCAGGCGTATTCTGTTGTGCGAGTTATTGATCCCGCTAAGCGCCAGATAATTGCTGAAGCCGCGGGCGGGCAAAGCTGGATTATTGAGGCAGCTGAATTTATGGTGCTCTGCGCAGATATGCAACGTATCAACTATGCATCGCAGAAAGCGGGTGAGGGTGAGTTGCAAGGCTATACTGAACATTTTATTGCCGCCACTGTAGATACAGCCTTGATGGCTCAGAATATTTTACTTGCAGCTGAGTCGGCAGGACTGGGCGGGGTCTTTATTGGAGGAATTCGCAATAATCCACAGATTGTAGCCGATACCCTAAAATTGCCGGAGCATGTTTATCCGGCCTTTGGCCTGTGCCTGGGTTGGCCGGCACACAAAAATGCCGTTAAACCTCGCTTGCCTGTATCGGCGGTGTTGCATCAGGATATTTACGATCAGGCAGCAGTCCAAAGCAGCGTTGATAATTATGATAGGCAAATTGCGGAATACTATGGCAAGCGTGCCAGCAACAGTAAAAACAGTGACTGGTCCTCACCAACAGCCCGTGCTATTCAGGGCAAACGACGTGAACACATGCTGGCGTTTTTGCAGGCACGAGGATTTTTAAAACGCTAGAGAAGATAAAGTTCTTTATCTCTTCTTTTTAAAATATTTTTTTTAAACTTCGCTATTTTTAACAAAAAATTAATCTGAGATTTGCAATAGATTTTTATTGCTTGATTAAGCTTCCGATTGTTTGACATTTATCAGTATTAAACATTAATCGGGATGATCTTAAGATGAAATTAAGCAAATTTTCTAGACTAACTGTAAGTAAACTGGCCTTTTCAATTGGTCTGATAGTAACAGCTCAGGTTCAGGCACAGACTGAAATTGAAGAGATTGAAGTGACCGGTACCAGAGCGGCACTCCAAAATGCCATGCAACGGCAGCGTGATTCGGACCAGATAATAGGTGTTGTTGATTCAGATGCATTAGGTAACTTTGGAGATATCAACGTATCTGAATCACTGCGTAGAATTTCAGGCATCATGGTTGAGAATGATCAGGGTGAAGGTCGTTACGTCACCGTCCGTGGCATGAATACAGATCTGAATGCCATGACAATTAACGGCGTTAGTATGGCTTCTCCGGAAGACAGAAGAGGTGTCATGCTTGATGGTGTGCCAACCGACATGCTGGATTCAATGACGGTTTATAAAACGCTTACGCCAGAGCTTGATGCCGATACAATTGGTGGAGCGATTGATTTGGAAACCATCACGGCCTTCAAATATGACGGCATGCACCTCCGCTTGAAAGCTGAAACGAGTTACAACGAACTTACTGAAGATGCCGATAACCCGGCCTTATCCGCAACCTTCACTAATCGGTTTACGATGGAAGATGGAGAGCTGGGACTGGCAATCGTCTTGAGCGATCAATCCCGAAGAATTGTAGCTCAGAATAATGAAGCGGGCGGTTGGGGTGCGATTGCCCCAAATGATGATTATGAAATGCGCTTTTATGATCTTACTCGAGAGAGACAGGGAGTTGTATTCAATCTGGATTACATGGCTAATTCAGGCACAACTTATTACGCGCACTTATTCCACAATATTTATGACGACACTGAATATCGTGGAAAATGGGAAACCAGGGATATCTTTGAAGATTATGTTCCTGTGGTCACAGGTTCCGGCTTCACTTATCCGGCAAGCAGAATGGATAGTGAAGGCAGATACCGCATAGAATCCCGCGAAGTGACTGCACTTCAGATAGGAGCCAGCTTCGAATTGAACAATGGTATCGACGTTGAGCTGGAGCTTTTTGGATCAATGGCAGAGCAGGATGACCGTGATCGCTTTACCACGATTTTTCGTTCTGATGAAATCAATACCCCGCTGAGTTTTGGTGGAGACCCGCGTCAACCAGTGCTTACTTTCGCTCCTTATTTTTATGATCCGGCAAATTTTGAAGCTAATGCCTGGGAAGTGGAGCCCAACCTGACTGAAGATCAGGATTTTGGTGGACGTTTCGATATTTCACAGAATTTTTCTGACAATACAGAAATAAAATATGGCGCCAAGGTTCGCTTAAGAGAGAAATCCAATGATTCGAACTTTTGCGGATACGAACCTGTTGCCGATTCCACGCTGGCTGATTATGGAGTTAAAAATATTCCGGCCTATCTGAATAATGTGCATGGGCCCGCTCCTGACGAAAACACAATCACCGGAATAAGAAATATGCTGGGTAGCGGATTTACTACTTTGTCAGATGGAACCGCACCATGTCAGGCAAGTGGCGCTAATTTCGACTTGAGTGGTGATGAAGAAGAAGAGTCAATTCCGGCAGACTGGACAACCACAGAAGATATTTACGCAGCCTACTTGATGGCGACTACAAGAAGCGATAAGACGACTATGATTTATGGATTACGGTATGAGCATACCGAAGCGACTTATCAGGGTAAGAGCTGGGAGGATACCTTTCTGGGTACAGTCTCCTATGACAACAATTATGGGTTTCTTGCCCCCTCCTTTAACTTGCGACATGAGTTGTCAGAACAACAAGTAGCTCGCTTTGGGATTTTCCGTTCACTGGTCCGACCCGGCTTTACTGAGTCCAGAGCCGGAGCCATTTTGGATTTGGGAGATAATGAAATTGAAGGTGGTAATCCTGATCTCGATCCAACGACAGCCTGGAACTTTGATCTGGGGTACGAGCTTTACCTCAACCAGGAAACTTATTTCAGTGCCGGCGTATTCTATAAAAAGATTGATGATGCAATCGTAGAAGTTGAAAGCGATGATCTGTTTATGCGTGGTCAGACCTGGGATCGTGCCCAAACCTACCTCAATGCGGATGACAGTAGTATTGCCGGTTTTGAACTGTCCCTGCAGACAGCAATGGATAATGGCCTTGTGCTGGTATTGAACTACACCTACGCCGACGGTGAAACAGATTTACCGGCCGGTTCTGTTAGTGGTCAGCGCACCATCCCTTATTTTAAGCAAGCTGAGGACACCGCTAACTTCGTAATTGGCTATGATAAAAATGCCTGGGATATACGTCTGGCAACAAATTATCGAAGCAGTTATATAGACGCTTTAGGTGATGACACCAGCAATGACCGCTATACCAGTGATCACTTTCAGGTCGATCTGACAGCGCGCTATCAAATTAATGACAGAATGCAGCTTAATGTAGCTGCAATCAATCTGAACGATCGACCTGAGTATTATTACTTTGGAAATAATACACGTTTATCACAATATGACGAATACGGAACGACTTATACATTAGGTATGCGTTACGTATTTTAAAGTTAAGCCCCTGCCAATAAAGCGTTTAAGTTTATTAAACGAGTTGCTGGCTTCTTTCAAACTGCCTTAGTTCTACACTGGGAACCGAGGCAGTTTTTTTTAATGAAGGATCAGAATGTATATGCGTGTGATATCGATTTTTTTCTGGGTTATTTTTTTAGCTTCATGTGAAACCTACACAGTAAACATGAGAGCCTTACCTGTCTTTGCTGAATTTGAAACCGAAGCAGTTGCCAGTGGCGGCGATGCTGCGGATGATCCGGCAATCTGGATTAATCCGCAAGACCCTGCACAAAGCCTGATACTGGGAACTGATAAGCTAAGTGGGCTTGCCGTTTATAATTTGCAGGGTGAACTGGTACAGTTTCTTGAGCAGGGTCGGCTCAACAATGTGGATTTGCGAAGCAATGTTATTCTGAATGGGCAGATAACAACGCTGGCTGTGGCGACTAACCGCAGTGATACGACGCTGGATATTTTTGAGATTTCCAACAATGGTCAGGTCAGTCTCAGATATCAGCAGCCTCTTGCAATGACAGATCCCTATGGTGTGTGTATGTATCGGGACCAGCAAGGCCTGGCATTTGCGTTTGTTAACAGCAGTGATGGAATCTATCAGCAGTTTCAGCTCACTGAAAGAATGAACGGAGAGTTATCTCCCATATTGCTGGGTTCATTTAGCGTAGCCTCACAGCCTGAAGGGTGCGTAGTCGATGATCTGGATAGTATGTTTTATTTTGGTGAAGAAGAAGCGGGTATCTGGCGTATGCCTGCTGATGTTAATCGCGCTGATGAACGAGTGATGATAGCTCAGACCGGTTCAGGTGAACTCACAGCCGATGTCGAAGGGCTTGATATTTACAGACATTCTGATGGTTCCCGATATCTGATCGCTTCCAGTCAGGGGGACAACACCTATGCACTTTATGACCTGAATAATGCAGCGATTTATCTGGGTTCTGTACGAGTGGCACTGAATCCCTTAAATGGAGTGGATGCAGTACAGGAAACAGATGGACTGTCAGTTACCTCGCTTGCTTTGGTTAGTCGCTTCCCTCAAGGCATGTTAGTAGTGCAGGATGGCTACAATGAAAACCCCAGAGAGAAACAAAATTTTAAAGTAATATCCTGGGAAAATATCAGTAATGCTTTAGGTCTGAAATAAACCACTGTGGATATATCTTATAAAAAATAATGATAAAAATGACATGCAAAAGCAACACACAAAAAAAGGGCTCTAATGAGCCCTTTATGTTGTTGCTTGTATTGCCATGAATAACTAGAACTGGACCTTGCGCGCATCAGCCATAATCAGGTCATGGTAGACAGGCAAAGACCAGCCTTCAGCTTCCAGTGCATTGAGTCTGCTTTCAAAGCGACTGACATAGGTTGTGGTGGTGCCATATTCCCGTCTCAGATTCGCCTGGGCAACTGGTGTTTGCCATCCGGATAACCTGCACAGCAAAGCTGGTCCCATGACGCCGGCCGCGGAATTCATCGCTGCTTCAGTTGGTTCATTCACCATGGTGTATTTATAGGCTGCGACATCGACATAGGGATTACGAATGCCGCTTTGGGCATTACCGTTAGCATCCAGGGCCATCAATGAACCGTCATTATCAACAAAGTTATCCATCAGTATGCGTGGTGCACGCGGCGGAACAATCCCTTTATCTACCCATTGCAGCAAGTGATGCAAGGCAACGGAGAAATAAGCCTCCTGTGGCAGCATGGAAATCGGGTGCTGGCAATCGTTCTGAGTCACACGGGCTGAATTATTCCGGGCATCCAGATGTGCCAGTCCGGCAAACTCATAAACACGGAATTGGCTGCCGGCTTCATCGCTGTCCTGCAGTGTTGTTGCTCCATTACCATATTCATGTTGGGTCGGTACCTGAATCATGGGGACATCAACGGCTGCAATTTCACTGCCATTTGATGTCGGCATAAATCCATCATAAATATTGCTGCCATCGGCCAAAGTGAAAACGGCATGAGCGGGCAGGTAGCGGGTAAGTATTGCTGAACTTGCAGAAGTACCCCATAAAATCATATTACGGGGATTCAATGCTGCGATCGGGCTCTGTGAGCTTTTGATTAAGGCGCCTGCCTGCGCCAGGATTTCACTGGTCTGGGTAGGTGAAATTTGAATATCCCCGTAACGTGCCGGATTGAATTCCCGGATCTGGTCCGCTCCAAGCGTGCTGATTTCGACGGCGATGTGTCCGGAGTCCATGATGTAGATGGAGTTATATTCAAAGGCATGAGCACCACCAATCGGATGCATGGACTCGGCGACAACCAGTCCACTAAAATCACTGTTATTGGAGGGTTTACGTATTACCAGTCGCGTCGTGTAAGGTTCACCGGCTGCCGTACCGGATATCAGGTATTCATTAATTTCATAGTTATAGTCGGCAATTCCATGACCGGGCCATTGTGCCGGTGATGAGTTCCAGGCTTCTCCACCACCTGTAACAGGGCGAATACCTGGAATGGCAGCGACTGTAGAAACAGCCGGTATAACAGGTGTTACATTAAAGCCGGCTAAAGGACCGCCGCGTCCACCAGGGGCTTGGGCAAGTGCTTGAGTACCTGCTAACAGGATAACTGCCATACAGGCGGTTTTGACAAGTGAATTATTTCTGTTACCCACGATCTTCTCCTCGAGCTTATTATAATTTGATAATTGTTTTATTCTCGTTCAAGAAAGCTGAAAAACTATGCTGGATCAAATGCTGCAATTCCTTCTCGACACCAAGCATAAAGGACTATCAGATAATAATCACCAGCAATTATGCAGCAATTATGAAAGCTTATTTGGGCTCTGGTTTGTCAGCACTGATAAAAAATGAGGGCTCCAAAAATGAAGGGTTGTAGCGCTGGAGCCCTCGAAGGGTAAAGTTATTAACAAGCAGGTAAAAACCAGGATTATCAATCAACTGTATTCTTGGACATATCAATTTAGCTGTTGTTACAGAAGCTGCAATTTATTTTTGGTCGGGCCGTTTTTAATTAAGCGCTGAACTGTGTAGTATCTCCTTTCACTCCAGATCAGAGCAGGTTTAGGGAAAGTATGGACCAGGTCAGCTTCCTGAAAAAACTGAAGGCTCAGGAACATCAGGCATTCAATCAGCTGGTGCAGGAATATCACAAGCCCTTGCTGAGTGTGGCACGTTCTATTGTGGGTGAAGTATGGGCAGAAGAAGTTGTGCAGGAAGCCTGGGTTTCCATATACAAAGCCTTGCCGAAATTCCAGGAGAGGTCATCACTCAAGACCTGGATGTTTACTATTCTCAGAAATGAAGCCTTCAATCGTTATAAAAAGGAATCCAAAACAGTATCTCTGGATAGCCAGTCAGATGCTGATCAGCAGGATAAGCGGCTGGATGAATGGCTGCATAATGCCTTTAAAAGTGACGGGCACTGGCAGAAAGCGCCGGGGGAATGGGATATTAGTTCCCCCGAAGCCTTGATGCAGGAAGAGCAGTTACAGGAATGTATTGAACACACGCTGAATAAACTCAACGCTGATCAGAAAGCCGTTTTTTTATTGCGCGAACAGGAACAACTCGACATGGATGAAGTCTGTAACATACTTGAAATATCTCACTCAAATGCAAGAGTGTTATTGCATCGTGCACGCATGAAGTTATTTCAGGTGATTGATCATTATCAGGAAACGGGTGAGTGTTAGTTTTGAAGAGTTTGAAGAATAAGAAAAACCAAGCAAGGCTGAAGCAAAGAGAACATTATGTTGAAGTGTAATGAAATTGTTGACCAGGCCACTGATTATGTGGATAAGCAACTCAACTGGAAGCAGGCCATGAACATGGCTCTGCATCTGCTTATGTGCAGGAATTGCCGACGCTTCATTCATTATTTTCGCTTATCTCTTCAGATACTGATCAGCAGGAAAACCCTCAGTGCAGAAGCCGCAGCAGACATCGCTGCAAAAGCGATCGCTGAAGCACAGAACAGTACTGACTAGGCTGTTTGTCCATATTTTCAGCAAGACCTAGCGTCTATCTTCTCTTATTCCGGCATTGCCCGTTACTTGAATTCTGAAGGTCCTGCCAGTAAACATTGCTTGCCAATGGACTGCATGAGAGCTCAGTGTAAAATGAGTATTAGCCAGTCATCCAAGTCAATGCCGGACTCGTATCAAGAGTATTGATTGAGTATTAATTCATGGAGCTAGCAGTATTTTGAATAAAATTGCCATTGGGATAAGCAGTTGCTTGCTGGGAGAAGAAGTTCGCTATAACGGCGGGCATAAATTATCGCGTCTGTGTGTGAACACGCTATCAAATTATTTTGACTATAAACCGCTATGCCCTGAAGTTGGTATCGGGCTCGGTATACCTCGTAAACCCATTCACCTTATTGGCGACGCCAGTAAGCCGCGTGCCGTCAATGTCGATGACGAAAGCATTGACGTTACAGAAAAGCTCAGCCACTTTGCCGAGCAGGCTTTGCCTGAGCTGACAAAACTTTGTGGTTATATTTTCATCAAAGGTTCTCCAAGCTGCGGTCTATTCAAGGTAAAGGTGTATCAAAAAGGCAATCCTTCCCCCGAATACTCTGGCAGGGGGATTTTTGCGCAGGCAGTTACCAGTGCGATGCCGCTGCTGCCGGTCGAAGAAGCCGGCCGCCTTACAGATCCGGTTTTAAGGGAAAATTTCATCGCCCGCGTTTATGCCTATCACCGCTGGCAAAACTTGCAGGAAAAGGGTTTGACCAGCTCAGGCATCCTGGATTTTCATGCATCCTATAAATACTGCCTGATGGCACATGCACCCCAGACCTATACCAAATTAGGCCAACTGCTGGCGGATGCCGGAACATATTCAGCGGAGAAACTTGGGCAGCTTTATATCGTTGAATTAATGCAGGCCTTAAGCAAAAAGGCCAATCGGAAAAGCAACACCAATGTTCTGATGCATTTGCAGGGCTATCTGAAAAAGCAGCTCCAGGCCAGAGAAAAGGCAAAGTTGGTGGAAGTCATTGAGCAGTACCGCAAGGGCATCGTGCCCTTAGTCGTGCCGGTGACCCTGTTACAGCATCATTTCAATAATCATCCCAATGACTATATCAGCAAGCAGGCATTTTTTGATCCTTACCCGCAGGAACTCAGTTTGCGTAATGCCATATGAATGTACAACTTTGCTGGTTCAGAAATGATTTACGCATTGGTGACAATACGGCTTTATGGCAGGCTCTTAAGCAGGGGTCGACCCTTGCGATTTATATTGCTACGCCGGAGCAATGGCGGCTACATGATGATGCGCCAATAAAAATAGATTTCTGGCGCAGAAATCTTCAGCAATTACAGCTTCAACTTGAAAATCTTAACATTCCCCTGCTCTTTTTTCAGGTGCCTTACTATCGGGATATTCCCGCATTAATGCAGGAAATCATCTCAAGCTGGAACATTGCTGCCTTACATTGCAATACTGAATATCCATTGAATGAAGTAAAACGTGATGACGCCATAGAGCATATTTGCCGGGAAATGGGTGTTAAATTTTTTGCTTACGAAGATCAATGCTTATTAGCCCCGGATTTAACCCTGAAAGCAGATGGCCAGCCTTTTAAGGTGTTTACACCTTTTGCCAATAAGGCTCGCACTTTACTGCTCTCTCCTGCATCCAGGCAAAAAAATCGAAATTTAAGCATCACGAATTCAGAGCAGTTCATGAATAAATTACACAGGCTGACCAAACAAGTGCGACTCGATGATATCGAATGGCCACAAGCCGAATCCTGGTGGCAGAAACTCTGGCCTGCCGGAGAATCCGAAGCAGCCAGACGACTAAGACATTTCCTCAACAGGAAAGTTAAAGACTATAAACAGCATCGGGATATTCCGTCAGTAGAGGGTACTAGCGCACTCTCGGCTTATTTAAATAGCGGCATTATTTCGGTAAAAACATGTTGGGATAAAACCGACAGCCTGAAAGCTATAGATGCTGTGCACACCTGGCGTACTGAACTTTTATGGCGGGATTTCTATAAATATGTGATGCATCACTATCCCCATGTCAGTAAAAACCAGGCCTGGAACAGCCGATATAAGGACATACCCTGGCGTCAGGATCATACTGATTTTCAGGCCTGGGCCAATGGGGAAACCGGCTTCCCGCTTATTGATGCAGCCATGCGTCAACTGAAGCAAACAGGCTGGATGCATAACCGTTTGCGAATGCTTGTGGCTATGTTTTTAAGCAAGAACTTATTGATAGACTGGCGCTGGGGTGAGCGTTGGTTTATGCAGCATTTGATTGATGGCGATTTTTCAGCCAATAACGGAGGCTGGCAATGGAGCGCATCTACAGGCACAGACGCGGCTCCCTATTTCAGAATATTTAATCCGATTCGGCAGTCAGAGCGTTTTGATCCGGATGGTGTTTTTATAAAAAGCTATATCCCTGAACTGAAAGCCGAGACAGCAAAGACTATTCATGACCCCGGCAAGCTGCGCTCTGATTATGTTAAACCCATTATAGATTTAAGGTTTTCCCGGGAACGTGCCCTGGCTGTTTTCAGGTAATTAGCACTTTAACCCTAAAGCGACCATACAGGAGAGGGTCAGCTATTCTAGCTGGCAACTTTCATCAAAGGTGCAAGCAGGCGGTAAAACCAGTTGGTCATTTGAATGGGCGCATCAAGCGTATACAGACACAGGCAATCTTCATCCTGGGCAGCCACAGGTGTATGTGTCTCACCTTTTGTGCGCACTATGAAGTCGCCCACCTGATAGTGGTCATCCTGATCAGAAAAATGTCCTTTAAGCACGACTGTTATTTCATCACCTTTATGACGATGTCTGGGTACGTTGCCCCCTGCCTTGATGGTGAACAGTGAAGTTTCACGCTGGCTATCACCGGTGTTTAACTCGGAGTAACGAAAGTTCTTGCCGATGGAGTGCCAGTGAAGGGAATCGAGATCATTATTGGTAATTTTATTCAAGGCAGCAGGTAATGAAGAACCTGCAGCGTCCAGAGAGCTGCTTTGTACATGGACATTTTCTTCTGGCAGGGAGTCAATCCGTGCCATCAGGGAAGAAAAATCCTGTTTGAGTTGCAGGGGAGGGAGCTCATCGAGCAGGGTTGAACCGAGTTCGCTAAGCTGAGCCACTTTATGTTTGCAATCATCACAGTAATGTAAATGTGCAGTCACGCATAGTGCCTGTGAAAGCGGCAGGCTGCCTGCAGCAAAGTCGGTAATGAAACGTGTGTCCGGGTGATATTTCGTCATAGTTGAAATTTGATAAGTAATTTAAATATCGATAGTTAATTTAAGTTTTTGTAATGCCAGCCTCACTCTGGATTTAACCGTGCCTAATGGCAGCTTAAGTAATGCTGCCGCTTCAGAGTGTGATAAGCCATCCAGATAAATTGATTTGATAACAGTAAGCTGATCACCGGGTAATTCATTTATAGAGCCCATAATGATGCTCTTCAACTGGCTTTTTTCAAGCTGGGCAGATGCATCATCGGCCTGATCCTGCCAGATATCATCTGCGCTTAATATGGACTCATCAAATTCTTCATTGTTATCGGATAAATGCCTTGAGTGCTTACGTAATAAATCAATTCTGGTGTTTCTGGCTATCGTAAATATCCAGGTTCCAGCTGCGGATTTGTCGGGATTGAAGGTATGTGACTTCAACCAGACCTTGATCATGGTTTCCTGGGCGAGTTCTTCCGCCAGAGCTTCTGCTTGCGAGAGTTTGGAGACCTTGTAGGCATAGGCTTTTACCAGGGGGGCAAAATGCTCAAACAGGGTTTGGAATGCTGCGCGGTCCTTATTCTGTGCAACGCGGACTAGCAGCGTATTCCAAGCTTCGGGGCTCTGCATATTCTCCTGTACTACTTGTCGTAATGGCTGAAGCATTTTAACCCGCTGTCCCAAACTGATCTTTCTTAACATTACTTACGCAAGCAGTCAGGGAGTGGATCATAAAAGTGTTGAAACTAAATAGATTCAAGACCTTAATCCAAAAGTAATCTATCTGCGTATCAATATGCAAACCTAATTAAGGCAAGTTCTATGTCGAATGTTGAAAAAATTCCAGTGCCAGCCGCGGCTAAAGATGTCGTAGCCAAAGTGATGGACTTCTATGCAGACTTTTCCAGAGATTCAGTCCCCCGGATTGATGAACTTTATACACAGGATATTGAGTTTATTGATCCGGTCCACAAGCTGATGGGAAGTCTGGCATTAAAAGCCTATTTGAAAGGTATGGCTGCGAATATGCTGCATTACGAGATGCGTTACCTTGAAAAGATTGAGTCAGAAGGCAGCGCGCACCTCAGCTGGGAAATGACCTTTGCACACAAGCAATTGAATAATGGTAAGCCAATACTCTTGCGTGGCATGTCCTTGCTGAAGTTCACATCCAAGGTTTACTACCATGAAGACAGCTATGATCTGGGGGCACTCGTTTATGAACATGTGCCGGTTCTGGGCAGTGTTATTAAATTCATGAAAAACCGTTTACAGGGTTAAGCTAGATGGCGAACCATAATCAACAGACTTATTGGGTCACCGGCGCCAGTTCAGGTATTGGTAAAGCACTGTGTTGTCAATTAGCTGAGCAAGGACATCATCTGGTGATCAGCAGTCGCAGCACTGAAGCTCTCAATGAACTGGCTGAACTGTATCCGAATTTAATGACGGTCCTGGCTTGTGATATTTCTGATCGCGAATCAATGAGGCGGATTTTTAGCGACAATCTGCCCCACCTGGAAGCACTGGACGGGATATTTCTGTGTGCAGGTATCTGTGAATATATTGACCTGCCGGAATTTAATCTGGATGCCTTTTACCAGGCTATCGCCGTTAACTATCTGGGTACAGTTAATTCCTGTGCCGCCGCAGTCCCATTGCTGGAAAAGAGAGGCTTAAAGGGTTGCGATAAAAAACCCTTCATCGTCGGACTTTGTTCCATGAGTTCTTATATCGGTTTTCCGCGCGCCGAAGCCTACGGCGCATCAAAAGCAGCCATGGCATATTTTCTGGATTCACTGCGCGCAGACATAGGGGATCGTGTGGATGTCATCACCAGCTATCTGGGTTTTGTAAAAACGCCGATGACAGCCGCGAATGATTTCCCCATGCCATTTATAGTCAGCGATCAGCAAGCCGCAGCCGACATTTTGGCGAAATTGCCAAAGCGCCCCCTGCGAATGGTTTTCCCGCGGCGCTTGCATATAAGTTTAACTTTACTGAGCATGATGCAGAGACTCTGGTATAAAAATATTGTGCCACGTCTGCGCCGCAAACCGGGAGTCGTCGGATGAAAATAGCCATAATCGGCAGTGGTATTTCAGGCCTGACAGCGGCGTACCATTTGTCAAAAGATCATGAAGTCAGCCTGTTTGAATCTTCTAATCGTCTGGGTGGGCATACGGCAACTATCAAGCTTGAAAATCAGGGCGAGGCGCTTGCTATTGATACAGGCTTTATTGTTTTTAATGACTGGACCTATCCGAATTTTATTGCCCTGCTGGATGAAATAGGCATCGACAGTCAGGAGACCCAAATGAGTTTCAGTGTCAGTGACAAAGCTACAGGTATTGAATATGCAGGGACTGATCTGAACACTCTATTTGCGCAGCGTGGGAATTTATTTTCGACCAGCTATTTAAAAATGCTAAGTGAAATATTGAGATTTAATAAGCAGGTTGAAAAGCATTTGGACAGTCTACAGAAGAATCACGATTTTACACTGGGCGAATACTTGGATCGCTATGCCTATTCAGAGACTTTTAAAAAGCTCTATATCGTTCCTATGGGGTCTGCTATCTGGTCAGCGAAACAGAGTGATATGCTGGAAATGCCACTAGAATTTTTTGTTAAATTTTTCCGTAATCACGGTTTATTGAATATAAAAAACAGACCACAGTGGCGGGTAATAAAAGGAGGATCAAGTGCGTATATCGAAAAGCTGGTAAGCCCGGATACCTGCAGGATTCATCTAAACACACCGGTAATTGAAGTCGACAGGAATATTACCGGTTCGTATGTCACTCTGAAAACCAGGCATGGGCTGGAAACTTTTGATCATGTGGTGTTTGCCTGTCACAGCAATCAGGCTTTGGCCTGCCTGCCTGATGCGAGTGTCGATGAACAGGAGATATTGTCAGCTATTCCATATAGCAAGAATGAAGTTGTCCTGCATACCGATGAAACAGTGTTGCCGAAAAACAAGCGTGCCTGGGCAAGCTGGAATGTCAGTCTGGATCAAGAAAGTGATATACCGCGACTGAGCTACAACATGAATATCCTGCAGGGGATTAACAGCGAACAGACCTATTGTGTCACTTTAAATCAGACCAGTGCCATTAAGCCGGATCTGATTCTGGGTGTTTATCATTACGAACATCCGATATTTACAGTCAAGGGAATGGCAGCACAGGCACGCTGGGTGGAAATTAACGGTAAAAGAAATACCTGGTTTTGTGGGGCGTACTGGCGTAACGGTTTCCATGAAGATGGCGTATGGAGTGCTCTCAGGGTTATTGAAAATCTGCAATGTAATGCACGCAAATCAATTTTGCGGGTCGCGTGAAGACAATGAACAGAAATTTAGGGAAAAGTGCCATTTATGAAGGGATAGTCAGCCACTGTCGATTATTTCCTGTGCTACATAGTTTTCGTTACAAGGTCTTCATGATGTTTATTGATCTTTCTGAAGCAGAGCAACTGTTCAGGGGATCATGGTTCTGGTCATTTGGAAAATTTAATCTGGCTTGCTTCCTGAGAAAAGATTACCTGGGTAAACACGACGAGTCTCTCGATAAAGCTGTTCGAGATAAGGTAGAAGAACAAAGCGGTCAGCGTCCTTCAGGCAGAATCTGCGTATTAACGAATTTTCGGTATTTTGCTTATCTCGTAAACCCGATTACTTGTTATTACTGTTATGACGAAGCGGACAATCTACAGTATTTGCTGGCAGAAGTTACCAACACGCCCTGGGGTCAAAGACATGCCTATGTTATTCCCTGTACGGATAAAAAGGATTATGTCGTAGCTAATTTCAGCAAGCAGCACCATGTCTCACCTTTTATGCCAATGCAAATGCGCTATTCCTGGCGCAGCAATTTGCCGGATCAACATTTAAAAATACTGATTGATACCTATCGTAAAGATCAGAAGCATTTTTTTGCGAGCTTGATGTTAACGCGCAAAGAAATCAGTCCGGCTACCCTGAGAAGGATATTGCTAGCTTATCCGGCTATGACGCTTAAGGTAGGCCTGGCAATCTACTGGCAGGCGCTGCATCTGTGGCTAAAAAGGATTCCATTTTACCCTAATCCAAATTCAACGAAGCAAACCATAAAGCACGATAAGTCTTCAGAAAATGCATTGATTAAAAAAGTTAAAGGAGTCCAGCCTTGAGAGAAACTGTATTAAATTCCGATAAAAATCTATACCTTAAAGGAACATATTTCCCGGATATGGCTCGTAAAGCCATCTTTGCAGTTCTGGAAAATATCCGCTATGGCTACCTTGTGATACAGGAAGGTGAAGAACAATTCACTTTTGGAGATGCTAATTCACAACATGAACTAAAAGCCCATATTATTGTGAAAGATGCCAGAGCTTACACAATGGTGCTTAAAAATGGAGATCTCGGGGCAGGAGAAGCCTATATGCATGGGTACTGGAGTTCTCCGCAACTATTGGAAGTGATTAGAATCTTTGTAGCCAATATGCAGGCACTTGATAAAATTAATGGTCAACAATCATTATTGCGGCGACTATCCGGTAGCTTGTATCACTGGTTAAGAAACAATAGCCGTAAACAGGCAAAAGAAAATATTGCAGCACACTATGATTTGAGCAACGATTTTTTCTCATTGTTTCTGGATGAAACAATGGCCTATTCTGCGGGAATCTTTTTGCATGCAGATCAAAGTCTGTTTGAAGCATCGCAATTAAAATTCAGACATATCTGTGAGAGATTACAACTCGATAAATCTGATCACCTGCTGGAAATTGGTACAGGGTGGGGAGGTCTGGCGATCTATGCGGCAAAGTATTATGGCTGCCGGGTAAGCACAACTACACTATCTCGGGAACAGTATGCCTATGCAAAAGAATGGGTCTTACGGGAAGGTCTGCAGGATAAAATTACTTTGTACCTTAAAGACTATCGGGAAATTGAAGGAAGTTTTGATAAACTGGTATCCGTTGAAATGATAGAAGCAGTGGGTGCCAAATATTATTCTCAGTATTTTTCAAAATGTAATGAGCTTTTGAAGCAGGATGGCCTTATGCTGATACAGGCAATTACTATCAGTGACCAGAGGTATCAGAGTTCCGTAAATTCTATTGATTTTATCAAGCGTTATATATTCCCGGGCGGACAATTGCCAAGCAACAGTGTTATAAGCGGACATATTGCAAAGGATACCGACATGCAGTTAATCGGACTGGAGGACATGAGTCTTGATTATGCCCAGACGCTCATGCACTGGCGAAAAAACTTTATGAATAAACTGGATGAAGTTAAGCGCCTGGGAGTGGATGATGCCTTTATACGGATGTGGGAATATTATTTTTGCTTTTGTGAAGGCGGTTTTAGTGAAAGAGTAATACATACCGGGCAATTTCTGTTGGCGAAGCCGGGTTTCAGAAAAGTGCCACCCCTGAAAGTTTGATTGCGAATACCAGTTTGTGCAGAAATGATCGGGTTCTGATTAGCACTGGGGATATTACAGTGTAATAACTTACTTAATGGGTAAATATAAATCCGTCACCATATCCTGGTCTTTTATTTCGGGGCCGACATTGACGTAATGAAAAAAGAAAGGGAAGTCACGTAATTCTTCTCCACTTTCAGGTAGCCACTCCCGATAAAGATAGTCAGCTCCAGGGATATATTCTCTGGAACCATGATGCCTGAGGACTGCGCAACGCCCTGCTGGAATCTGCTTGTTTACGACGCCCTGTGGATTGTCATCTACGGGGGCTGAAACAGAGACGCAGATATCAAAGCGATAATCTTCAGGCAGGGTGCTGGCCGGATCACTGTAGTGCAGACCATAAGTCTCACCCGAGGCTGGGCTTATGCCATTTGCCTGACGCCACTCAATAAAACGACGTGTTGTGTTATAGACCAGATGCTCAGGGCCGTGATGTTCCAGAGCAGCTACCAGTGTGTTTGGAAATTCAATTATTTTGACCTGCATGTCTGTACTCCTGTTCAGTTCATTAAGTGTGAAAATGTTTTTCCAGATTTCCCAGTCAGGATTTTTCCTGAACGCGGTTGGACTTTGTTGCTGAACTTTTTTAAAGGCACGACTGAAGGATTCGGCATTTTCAAAACCAGCTTCATAAGCGATGTCACTGATACTAATCTCAGGTGAGAAGAATAAAAGTCTTGATGCTCTTTTCAGGCGTAACAGTTGTACCGCTTTGTATAGCGGGTAACCGGTAGTTGCACGAAACTGGCGATGAAAATGGAAAGGGGAAAAACTGGCTTGCTGACCAAGGGTGTCCAAACTAAGATTTGCATCAATGTTGTTGCTGATATAATCAATAATCTTTTGAACCCGCTGTTCGTAATCGAGTTTCGCTTTATTATGAGTTGTTGCTTTAGGCATGCTGGAATATTGCCATGCTTCAGCGAAATATTCCTGACCTATCTTGCTAATCTTTTCGGCATTCTCACATTGAAAGTCTGGAAGGTTAAATTATTGGTATTGGTTCTGGTTGATATTTCTATTGGCGATGAAGCCGCCCTTCCTGCCATGTGAACCCATTGAGATGCCTTTTTCCTGACTATTTTTCCGATCAAGCGCGAGGACTGTCTGAGGAGCATAGCGACGAGTTCCGCAGCGCCGGAAAAATGGGAAGGAAAGATCGAAGGGTGAACATGACAGAAGCGGCGGCATTGACCCCACTAGAAATTTCAACCTCAACCAATACCAGGTTTACCGGCTTGTTGCGCGGCAGTTTATAGTTCGCCCGCTAGCGCTACGCACTTACAAACTTTAGCTTTAGTGCGCCAGCTATCAGTTAATTCCTGACGATTTGAGTGTCAGAACAGCTTATCGAAGAGTAGGGCACAATAGGGTCAGTACCCGTAATGCTGCGTCGTAACATATCCAGCGCAACGGCACAGCTCATGATTCGAATCAGTGTTCTGGATCGCCTGGGCAATTGGATAGTTTGTATCCAGCAGGTATCTTTGCTTGCCAGGGCAATACAAACCATGCCCACGGGTTTGTCAGTGCTGCCGCCATCGGGCCCGGCTATACCCGTGGTTGCCAGTCCATAATCGCTGCCAGCCAGTGCGCGTACATTTTCAGCCATGGCCTGGGCCGTTTGTATGGATACCGCTCCATGTTGTTGCAGCGTTTCTGCACTGATACCCAGAATATTCTGTTTTGCCTGATTGGAGTAAGTGACCAGGCTCTGGTCCAAATAATTGGAACTGCCTGAAAACTCTACGAGCTGGCTGCTTAACATGCCCCCGGTACAGGATTCTGCAATGCTCAATCTAAGCTTGTTTTCAATCAGCAGTTGATGAACTGCCTCGGCAATTGAGGGGCAGTTTTCGCAAACGATGGCTGGACCAAGTTTGGATTTCACTGCATCGATAAGCAAGGGTAAGTCCCTGATGGCCTTGTCACCACGGGCAAATAATTTTATTTCAACGTGTGGTGCGGAAGGCCGGTATCCAAGTGTAATCCCCTCGGGTATTGTCAGCTGGCTCAGGCTGTCAGCAAGTGTTGACTCGCCATGGCCAAGACAAAGCAGTTTGTGCAATTGTGTTGCCTGGGAAAACTGAAAAGTTTGCTGAATAAAGGGAATAAACTGCTGTACAACCATCGCCTTGAATTCAAAAGGCACGCCGGGAGTGAAAAATAACCAGGCCTGATTAAGTTTGACGCGAAAGCCGGGTGCAGTACCTTCGGGGTTATCAACGCGAATTGCCGAAGCGGGTAACAGACATTGCTTAAGATTGCTTGAGGGAAATTGGCGACCTATACCTTGATAAAATGCTTCCAGATGAAGCCGCCATCCGGCGTCTTCAACCAGTTCTTCTTTAAGCGCTTTGGCTATTGCCTCGGCAGATAAATCATCTGAAGTTGGTCCCAGTCCGCCATTGACGAGAATTACATCGGCATGCTGGCTGCGTTCTTTGAAAGTTGCGATCAGATCCTGCATGCGATCACCAACTGTGACCCGATACTGTAATTCGATACCATGATTCATCATGGTGTCAGCAAACCAGGCTGCATTGGTATCGACTATCTGGCCGGAGAGTACTTCTTCACCTGTGCAAATCATTTCCAGTTTCATAGTCTGGATGATAGCAGGGGGTATACAGTAAGTAACAGGGAATAGGGAAAAGAAAAATTCTAGTCGTCGTCTTCGAGGTCAGAAGCAATTTTTTTCAGGCGTTTGCCAGCTTCTTTGGAAACTTCTTCAGGTATATCAAGTTCGCTGTGCCAGCTAACCAGATCCTTATCCTTGCCTTCAGTAATCAGTTCCTTACTGAGTACGGAAGCTCCGGTGATGAGATTCAGGCATCGAATCCGCAATTGCTTGTCATCGTCATCCGCGGGTTCTTCTTCGTCTTTCAGTAACAGGCCGCTTTCGAATAATGCCCACTCATTATCTTTGGATTTCCAGAAAGAGTGGCTTTCACTAAGCGCAGCTTTCAGTTCAAGATCAAGACGTTCTTTTTCAGCTGTGGTTTCCTTGAGTTCTTTGCGTGTAGTAACCAGAGCCGTATTGACTGTTTTATTTTCACTGGCTTGAGTGATAGTTTTCTTTTTCAGGTCTGCAAGCTGGCGCTTAAGTCGAATCGGATCAAGCTTTTTCAGTTCCTTGAGTTCCTGTTGCAAATCCTTCACTTCTTCACGGGCTTTTTTGATAGCAGAAGCATTCTGTGCTTCCAGTTTCTCGGTGCTGATCAGGTTTTCCAGTCTTTCCAGCTGGACTTCCTGCTGCAGGGCATCAAAGTCAGCTTCTATGCCCGCAAAGTGATCGAACTGCTTTTCCAGATGTTCAAAATCTTTTTTCTGATGCAGCAGGTCATCCTGAACTTTCTTGAGTAGTTTTTTCTCGCGCTCGAGTTTAGCCAATAGCTCATTTTTATCGGCTTCCAACTGGCTAATTTCAGTTTTTAGAGTATTAGTATCGCGAAGGCTTTTAAGGCTTAGTGTGCTACTGGCCATAGATGAGGAAGAATTAATAATTTTGTGCTCTAGAAGTAAATCCGGCGCGCATTATAGCATGAAACAGTGGCACCTACTCAAGCCCGTTGACCTGTAATCTTAATTCACTCATCAGGCCGTCAATTCCGGAGCGTCTGATAATGCTTCGATAGGTAGAACGGTAAGAGCTTAAAAGGCTGACATCTTCGACTACGATGTCGTAGATGAACCAGCCATTGGGTCGTTGTCGCAGACTGTAATCAAGAGTGATCTGTGAGTTGGTTGTGTAAATGATGGAATTTACTGTACTCCGGTTACCATCAACTTCTTCGCCCGTAATTTCAGTTGTTTCATCAGTATAAGCGCCCAAACGATCAATATAGGTATTTTTTAAAATCTGGAAGAAGATGGCCTCAAATTCAGCACGTTGTTCGGTACTCAAATCGCGATAGCTTGCTGCCAGAGCGCTCTGGGCGATTGTATTGGGGTCAAAGGCGGCATCGACAGCCTCTTCAATAGCTGCTTTATCACGCCCCAGATTGAAATCAGGAGCTCTCAGGATTTCGAATATCGAATCGAGCATATGCTGAATTGTTCCAGTCGGGCTGGAATTTTGTGCCAGTGACTGTGAGCAGATTCCCAGACTCAGGATCAGTGACAGAAAAAAGACAGTAACCGAATGATTTTTCATAAGTTTTTACTCATTTCTTCAATAAATCAGTGTGACAGATACATGATATAGGCTGAATACTGACCCCAACCTTAACGGCTTACTTATTAACATCACCCGCTCTGACCTGCACATAAGCGCTGCGGAAGAAAGCATAGGGATCAAGAGCGCTATCATACAGTGATGTGTAATTATCGACATTAAAGGATAGGTCATTAACTTCGTCCAGCGTCTGAAATGCAATGTAGTCATCCAGTTCCGGATCCCAGATATGGTTTATCGGGTTCAATAATGAATTACCAACCCGACTACCTAAATCCCTGAAACTGGAAAAACTGAGAATCGGTAAAACGATATAGAAACCATGACCTACGCCATAATGCCCCAGAGTCTGGCCGAAGTCTTCGCGGTCTTCCTCTATACCCAATCGGGTTGCAGGATCGAAAAAGCCCAGAATGCCGATAGTGGAATTCACAATAAAGCGTGATAATTCAGAGCCGGCATTAGGGACATCCAGTTGTAATACGGCATTGACGGCAGACAATGGAGTGGTCAGATTGGAGTAAAAATTTGAAACCGAAGCCCGCACTGGCCGGGGAACCAAGCGGTAGGTTTTTACCACCGGGCTTAAAACGGCTCGAAACAGCCGGTCATTTATTGTAAACACAACACGGTTTATGGGCTCAAAAGGGTCGGCAATTTCATCATCGAAAGTTTGTCCTTCCTCGAAAAAGAAAAAGTCATCTTCTTCTTCAATTTCATCCTGGGCGTAGGCAGCCGAGAATGTTGCAATAAAGCCAAGCAAGATTAAAAGTTTGCAACAGTATTTAAAAAAATAGTCCTTCATTAGTAACTGCTCCAAAATAATGGCTGCTCCAAAATTACAACTCCAGGTGTACAAAAATTAAGGACAGATTTGAAGGGCCACATTATAAAAGCTTCAAAGCAGTAAATCCATGCTGGTAATTTGTTTCAGTTCACGCTTTTAACGACGCAGCCGATCCAAAGCCTGATTGAATATTTCCTGGGCCGGGTTGCTTTGTTGTTGGTTGTTTTGTGATTCATTCCCGGTACTTTCCCCGGCACTTTCCCCGCTACTTTCACCTGCAGTTTCTCCGCTCGCGGCTCCCGAACCTAATACTCGTTCCAATAAGCTGCCAACGCCTTCCTGAATGACATTGCTAACTGCCGCGCTAAAAATGCTATTAACATCAGGCAGGCATCTGGGTGAACTCATGTTGCCGCTGCAATTAATCGGCAAGGAGTAACCACCGATATCATATTCCTCACTTTCCAGTGTGGCAGTAGCCGGGTTAACAGTCGCCAGCAAGTCAAAATTAATACTCTGATTTTGTAAATTAGCCAGGGTACCTGTGCCGTTTATATTAAAGCCCGGAGATTGAATAAGCAGATCATTACTGCGGGCAATACCATTGCTAATCTGGATACTGGCACTGAGATTATCGAATGCAGTCTGTTCACCACGATTGACAGTTAGCAGTCGTCGACTACGTAACATGGTTTCAAGCTGGGAGAGAATATAGCCGACGTCTGCACCTTTAAATATGCCTTCGTTTAAATTCAGGTCTGCAGTGCCGTTCAGATTGCCAATAAGCGTTTGTGTATTACGGCCCTGAGCACTCAGTGCCAGATTAATGCTTCCCAAACCGCTGAGATAAGATGCCCCGATAAAATCGGTGGATAAGGGAGCGACGCTGATGTTCTGTAAAGTGGATTGCATGCTCAAAGCCGGGGTTTCACTGCTGAGGTCCAGGCTCAGTGAACCCGAATAAGTACCCTGATACAGTCTGGCCTGAACCGCTGTTAATGCAATGAGTCCCTGCTCTGCCTCCATGCCAAGTAAGACATCATTAAGGGTCAGTCCGGACACAAATAATTCATCAATATTGATTTCACCCTGCAGCATAAGCCCCCGCAGTGTCGTTAGAGGCAGTTCGTCACTTGCACTCGCTGTGGCGCTGGAACCTGTCGTTTGTTGCGGACTCAGATAGCGGTCGATATCAATACTGTCTATAGCAATATCAAAGTTCAGATCGAGGCTGTCAAAACTGTTTGCCTGTACGGAGCCGGTCACCAGACTGTCATCCAGTTCCAGGATGAAGCGGTTCAATTCAGCTGCTTCGGTACTTACAGAAAAGCTGCTTGAAAAGGCTAGTTGTTCAAGCACATCGGGATCCCTGGTTAGCGGTAATTCGATATCGATCAAGGTACTTAGTTCTTTCGGATTAAAGCTTTGCAGATCCATTTCGCCGGTAATATTGGCGGTGCTCATAAAATTACTGATATTGAGCTTGCCATCCATGATCAAGCCCAGTGCTGATAAATTGAAATCATTGAGCATCAGATTTTCATCATCAAGATTAAGTTCAGCATTGGTGAATAAGTGTAGCTGGGTCGGGGATCTTAATGGGGAGCCTGAAATATCGATATTCAAATCGAAGGGACTGAAAATAATATTGTCTGCATTGCCGTCCAGGAATATCAGCAGTTGCATGTTATCGACACGTTCTGCCAGTTCGCTTTGACCGAAGAGGGCAAACAGCTCACGGGTGCGCTCACTGCTAAAATTGACAGTACCGCTGATGTCGCCGTTGTCACTGCGCAAATCTGCCTGCAAGCGGCTATCCAGGAAATCCAGATTCAGGTCATTCAGGGCATAGATGTCGTTATCCAGATCATAGATCACTGTACTGCTCAGGCTGATGTCACTGACCAGTGAAGGATTGCTTGAGTTGAGCCTGAAGCTCATATTGAGTTGCAAGGGTTCCCCGTAAACCAGTTCGGGGATGCTCATATTGATTTCACTGGCGGTGATGTTTTGATCGCTTACCTGATCAATATAATTGACCTGCACATCTTCGATAGCTACGCCTCCGATAATCAATTTATTGAAAGAGAAAGAAGTGCTTTCGCTGGTGTCTGTATTGCCCGGATCATCTGTAGCTGAAAAACCGGACCAGTTCGAAACACCTGCGCTATTGACGGCAAGGTTGAGGCGCGTACCGCGTAGCTCGACAGTATCTATTTCATATTCCTGATTGAGCAAAGGCATCAGCTTAATTCTGAATGCTGCATAGTCACTGTACAGAAACTCCCTGTCAGTCCGGCCGCTTAAAACAAAGTTTTCAGGGTTTGAAATACTCAGCCCTTCTATCTCCAGGCCAAGCCACGGATAAAAGCTGGTTTGTATGTCGCCGCTGATGCTCAGTTCGCGGCCTGTTTGTTCATAAAATTTTGCACTGATCCAGTCCTTGTACTCATTTGGATCCAGGTTGGACAAAAACAGAATGCCGATCACAATTGCTGCAAAGCACAGAGAGATCAGTCCGGTAAAAATCAGAATAAGTTTTTTCATAATATATAGACTCAGGCAGAGCCAGGTGTGTGGATTGCGATTATAAAAATAAATTACCTATAATGCTTAACTATTTTGCAGGTAGATACTATGTCGCTGATTAAGACTACACTAAAACAACCCCTTGTTCATTTTATGTTTTTAGGGGCATTGTTGTTCATGTTCTATAGCCTGAGAGGCACAGAAAGCGGGCTTTCAGACGCCAGCCAGATTAATGTTGACCGGGCGGCTTTACTGACTTTTTTACAGTATCGAGCCAATACTTTTAATGAAGAGCTGTTTGCCGAACAACTGGACAACATGAGTGCCGAACAGCGCCAGTTACTGATAGATGATTATTTTCGGGAAGAAGCCTTGTACCGGGAAGCACTGGCCATGGGTATGGATGAAGGTGATTACGATATTAAACAGCGCATGGTGGAGAAACTGGTTTTCCTCTTGCAGGATACAGTGACAAGCCTGCCAGAGCCTGCTGAAGAGGAGCTGCAAGCCTATTATGCCGAGAATGCAGACGTTTACCGTCGGCCTGCTTCTTATACTTTTACGCATGTTTACGTCAGCGACCCTGAACATACGCAGGAGGGCAGAAGCAGAGCAGAAGCCCTGCTGACTGAATTGAGTGAAAACAATATCGATTTTTTTGCTGCGCAGGACTTTGGTGACAGATTTCCTTATTTACAAAACTATGTACGGCGCAGCAGGGATTTTATTCGCAATAATTTTGATGACGACTTTGCAGACAGTCTGGATACTTTGCCTGTACAGGATGGACTCTGGCAGGGGCCACTGGAATCATCCTTTGGTTTCCATCTGCTCATGCTAAGTAATCGTTTCCCGGCTGAATTGCTGCCCCTTGAAGATATGCGTGATCGCATTCTGGAAGATTATTACATCGAAAGGCTGTACCAGATGCGGCGCGAAGCCGAAAATAGACTGCTCGAAAAGTACCAGCTCGTGGAAGGAGAGTTGTAGATGCGAGCTGTCTGCAGCAGTCTGCTGGTTTTGATGTTTATTTTGTTCAGTCCACTGAGTCTGGCACATGATGCGCGCCCGGTGGTCATTACCCTGACGGAACAGGCACCAAATGTTTTTTATGCCACTTTAAGAGCTCCGCCAGTGCTTGGTGCAAATAATTATCCTGCCTTGCTGTGGCCGCAAAGCTGTGTCAATCAGGAGGCGCAGGGGGCAATAAATACCTGGCTTTGTCCGGAGGGGCTGGAAGGGCAGCGCTTTGCCTTGCAGTTTCCATTGGGCAATCCTGCTTTGGCGTCCTATTTTACTGTGCTATTTCAGGATGGAACATCACGCAACATGATGTTGACGCCATCGGAAAGCAGCTGGGAAGTAGAAGGCCCGCCGACAACCTTAGGCGTTATTGAAGATTACACAATTCTCGGGTTTGAGCATATTCTGGCAGGACTGGATCATTTACTGTTTGTACTGGGTTTATTAGTGATATCCGGCACCTTAAAAAGAATTTTATTAACGGTCACCGGCTTTACCCTGGCGCACTCTATTACACTGTTCCTGTCGGCCATGGGTTTTATCAGCATTCCTATAGTCCCGGTCGAAGCCGTGATCGCGTTATCGATTTTATTTTTGGCCCACGAAATTGCACGGCAGCATACTGATTCCTGGACATATCGTGCACCGGTAGTGGTGTCTTTCGGCTTTGGCCTGCTGCATGGACTGGGTTTTGCCAGCGCCCTGGGTGAACTGGGTCTGGTTGCCAATCAGGTTTTGGTCTCGCTGCTGTTTTTTAATGTGGGAGTAGAATTGGGACAGCTGGCATTTATAGCCGGCGTGACAGCAGTGTATTTATTGTTCAAGGAAGTTTATCTGCGCGTCACGGCAAGCGAATTTAATTTACAAGGCTCTGCACTAAATCTGGAATTGTTGGTAGCCTATGTTATCGGTATTCCATCGGCTTACTGGGTAATAGAACGCAGCGCCGGGTTTCTACTTTAAGTACTTCATATGATGCTCGATATGATCAGCAATAAAGCTGGCGATAAAGAAGAAGGAATGATCATAGCCGGGCTGCATCCGCAAAAGCAAAGGATGGCCTGTTTCTTCACAGGCAGCTTGTAATAATTGCGGCTTTAATTGTAGTGTTAAAAAATCATCGGCATCACCCTGATCAACCAGGATGGGCAATTTCTCTTCTGCTTTGGCAAGCAGTGCGCAGGTGTCATAGTCACTCCAGGTTTGCTGGTCATTACCGAGGTAATGACTGAATGCTTTCACGCCCCAGGGGCACTTCGTCGGCGAGCAAATTGGAGCGAAAGCTGAAACTGCCTGGTACTTTCCCGGATTTTTTAATGCTATGGTCAGGGCGCCGTGCCCACCCATGGAATGGCCCATGATTGACGCTTTATCCATCTGCAAGGGTAGATCACTTGCAGCCAGTACCGCAGGTAATTCAGACGTGATATAGGAATACATCTGATAATGTTTTTGCCAGGGTTTTTGTGTGGCATCAACATAAAATCCCGCACCCAGTCCAAAATCATATGCCGCCTCAAGATCGTCCGGCACCCCGTCTCCACGCGGACTGGTATCCGGACAGACGATGGCGAGACCCGCTTTAGCAGCATGAGCTTGTGCTCCTGCTTTTTGTACAAAGTTATCGTCGGTGCAGGTTAAACCCGATAACCAATAAATTAAAGGTACAGGTTTTTGTTCAGCCTGTGGTGGAAGATAAACTGAAAAAGTCATTTCACAATTCAGCACATCGGAATGATGTGAAAATTTTAATTGTTGTCCGCCAAAGCTAAGGTTTCGACTAATTTGTGTCATTAACATTTACATATCTCTTTAAAGTTGTTTTTTTCTATTAAGTAGCGTGATGTTTGAAATTCCAGCTGTTGTAGCAGCCGCTCCAGTCTCGCTCACCCTTCGATTTTTCCTTCCCATTTTCCCGGCGCTGCGGAACTCGTCGCCTTGCTCCTCAGACAGTCCTCGCGCTAAATCGGGACTTTACTCAGGAAAAACGCATCTCAATGGGTTCCCGCGATAGGAGGGGCTGCTTTCTCAGTGATGTTTAAGTTTTCAATATTGTTACAAGAACAGGCGTGATACAACACTATGCAATAGGCGACCGTCTGACGACAGGCCGAAATATGCTCCTGCAATTTCGACATTCCCGCCATCCCTGGCGGTCAGATGTCGTCAGCCGAGCTTGTACAGGGATGTACGCATTTTGGCGTGTCGACGAAGGGATAGTGTTGTATTGCGACTGAGCATAAGCAGCAAAATTCAAAATCACTAGCCTAAATTGCTCTTTATGCTAATAAATCACAACCGAGCGGATACTTTCACCCGCATGCATTAAATCAAAAGCCTTGTTGATATCTTCCAGCGGCATGGTGTGTGTAATCAGATCATCGATATTGATTTTATTTTCCATATACCAGTCGACAATTTTCGGGACATCGGTTCGACCTCTGGCGCCACCGAAGGCAGTGCCGTGCCAGGACCGTCCCGTAACCAGCTGGAAGGGGCGCGTTGAAATTTCCTGACCAGCACCAGCCACGCCAATAATATAGGATTCTCCCCAACCCTTGTGCGTGCACTCCAAAGCCTGCCGCATGACCTGTACATTGCCGATACACTCAAAGCTGTAATCCACGCCGCCAGTTAGCTGCACGATATGATCTACAACATTCTCGACTTTGCTTGGATTAATAAAATCAGTCATGCCGAACTTTTTGCCCAGTGCTTCACGGGCCGGGTTTAGATCCACGCCGATAATTTTAGTGGCCCCGGCCATTTTCAGGCCCTGAATTACATTCAGACCTATCCCGCCCAAACCAAAGACGGCTGCAGTAGAGCCATATTCCGCTTTGGCCTGGAAAATCACCGCACCCACACCCGTGGTTACGCCACAACCGATGTAACAGGCTTTGTCATAAGGGGCATCGGAACGAATTTTGGCTACCGCGATTTCCGGCAACACCGTAAAGTTGGAAAAGGTAGAGCAGCCCATGTAATGCAGGATGGGCTTGCCATCCAGAGAAAAACGGCTGGTTCCGTCAGGCATCAGGCCCTGGCCCTGAGTAGCCCGAACCGCCTGACATAAATTGGTTTTCGGGTGCAGGCAATAATCGCATTCACGACATTCAGCGGTATAAAGCGGAATCACAGTATCCCCGACCTTGAGTGATTTCACGCCGGCCCCGACCTCAACCACTACGCCGCAACCCTCGTGACCAAGGATGGCCGGAAATGCACCTTCAGGATCGGCGCCACTGAGTGTAAATTCGTCAGTATGGCAAATGCCTGTGGCCTTTAATTCAATCATTACTTCACCAGCTTTCGGGCCCTCCAGGTCAACTTCACATATTTCGAGGGCTTTGCCGGCTTCAAATGCCACTGCAGCGCGCGTTTTCATTAAGACTCCTTACCTTTGATTCATTATTAGTCTATTCTGACAGTCAACAGAGCTTCAGACAAATACAAAAAAAATCTTGCTAATAGCCATAAACAGGCATATATAGCGCTTTTATTTTTATGCAAACGCAAGGATTCGCTAGAAATGCCCGCACAAAACCAGGCCTTAAACTACCTCAGTAATGCCGTTCACACTGGTTTGCCTCTGGGCTTTGTCGATCTACTTGCCACTCTTATTCGTCAACCCAGTGTTGTCGGAGCCGAACATGCTTTTTTTCGTGTCCTGCAGCGCGAACTGGAAGAACGAAACGCCAGGGTTACCTGGTACGAAGGCCTACTGGTTGCACAGGGAAGCAAGCCGGAAAGTTTATTTTTATCGGCCCACATTGATCGCCATGGTTTGATCTGTACGGGACCAAATGAGTTTCAGTATGCGGCTTTTATCAGTGGTGCACGTTCTGATTTGCTGGGCAATTCGGTCAGTGAAGAATTGATGCATAAAATCAGACACCGTTTGGATGATGAAGAGGTGTTTGCCTATGATCCCTGGTCTGGCGCATATCGTGATAAAGGCAAGATCACCAGTACGCATATCTGTGAATTTCGTAACAACCTGATATTTGAACTGGAAGGTTTGGAACATCTGGTTGCAGGCACGCCGGTCGCCTTCAGAAATAAACTGAATATTACCGAGAATGCACTGGTAGGTCAGTTGGATAATGTATTGTCGGCTGCTGCCCTGGTTTATCTTTTTGAACTGGGTTTTCAAGGCACCTGCTTTTTTACTGCCCAGGAAGAGGCCGGTAAAAGCTGGCGCTATTTACTGGAATGGTTCCGTCGTTTTGGTGGCAGTACCAACCAGTTGTTAGTGGTTGATACAAGCCCCTATCCTGATTTGCAAACTGCGCAACAACAGGAACTGGTACTCAGAAACAAGGATGCCAATGCGAATTTTAATGCAGCTTTAACCGAGCGGCTCGCGCAGCGTTGTGCTCAGCTGGGTTACTCAACACAATTTAAAGATGAATATGCCGAGCAGAAGAATGCAGAATTATTAAAAGCCGGCGAAAAACCGATGTCCATTGGTTCGACAGAGATGGGCAGAATAATTGCAGGCTCCAAAGGCCTGGTAGATGGAACCACATTGCAAGTCCCAACATCGGGGTACCATACCCTGGCCGAAACAGCACCTATCAAGTCTGTATCTGCTTTTCTCGATGTGTTGAGCAGCCTTGCAAATATTGAACTGAGCTAAACTGGCAGACTATGCATAAAACACTGATTATTGTTGATGATGAAAATATTGCTTTGGATGCTGATAATCTGGAAATTATCAGTTTTGATAAGTATGTAAAGGATTACCCAAAACTCAATGAGCCAAAAACCAGAATTATTAATTTATGTGATACCGAGCATTATCTCAGCAAAGGGTATTATTGTTCTTTGCTGGCAGAGGCGCGTGAACACATCGTTTTACCAAGTGTGAAAGTGGTTAATGAATTACGGGTTTTTAATCATGAAGAAGGGCCGCTGATAAATTTACAGCGGGATATCGGCAATGTATTGCACGATAAAGAAGAGCTGGAAGTATTTTCTTATTTTGGCTGGGTCGAAAATCCCTTATTACAGAAGTTAGGTAAAAAGATTTTCAATCAATATCCGGCGCCTATTCTTTATTTCACTCTGTCAAGACGAGGCGCTGACGTCAGCCTGCAAATAAAGCGCTATGCCTATTCGGCACTTAATGCTGAGCAGGCTGAAACATTTCAGCTTAAACTGAACGAGTTTGTACAGACTGTCTGGCGTGTAAGCAATAAACGCAAACCCAGTCGCTGGGATATGGCAATTCTGATTAATCCACAGGAAACGGTGCCACCCAGTAACAAGGAAGCGATTGCACGTTTTATTAAAGCGGCAGGTAAGCATGGTATTGCTGCCGAAACCATTACTGCTGAACAATTTCAGAATATAGGTTATTACGATGCCTTGTTTATCAGGGAAACTACTGCGATCGACCATCACACTTATCGCCTGGCAAGCCGCGCTGAGAATTTGGGCCTGGTGGTTATTGATGATCCGGTATCCATTTTGCGTTGCTGTAACAAGGTTTACCTGCATGACGCTTTTTCCTATCAGAAGGTGCCAAGTCTGTTTACCAAGGTTATTAACAACAGCAGCAAGAATTCGCTGGATGAAATAGAAAACAGTTTTTCCTATCCGCTTGTGCTGAAGATGCCCGAGGGCTCATTTTCACGTGGCGTTTTTAAAGTCAGTAATCGCAAGGAATTAAAGCAGCGATTGAATGAATTGTTTGCAGAAAGTGCACTGGTGCTGGCACAGGAATATTTGTATACCGAATTCGACTGGCGCATAGGTGTGCTGAACGGGCGGGCGATTTATGCCTGTCGTTATCTGATGGCACGTAACCACTGGCAAATATATAACCACAGTGTCAAAAAGAATATTAGTGGAGGCTTTGAAACCTTACCCACTTTTGAAGTGCCTAAAAAAGTTCTCGATGCTGCGGTAAAGGCCGCGAAATTTATTGGCGATGGCTTATACGGAGTCGATGTTAAAGAGCATGAAAATTATGCCTATGTCATTGAAGTGAACGACAACCCCAGTATCGATCATGATGTGGAGGATCAGTATTTAGGGGATGAGCTCTATATGCTGATCATGTCAGAATTTCAGCGACGCCTTGAGCAACGGGGGCGTTAAAGTGCTTAAGTATCGGATTTCTGTTGCTGACTTAAACGATTTGGCAGCATTAATCGCGATTGAAAACAGCTGTTTCGTCACTGATCGCCTGAAGCAGCGGCAAATGCGCTATTTACTGACCAAAGCGAAAGCCTTCACCCTGCTGGCCCGTTCCGAATCAGATTCGAAAATTGTTGCTTACTGTTCCTGCCTGACGCCGGTTATTTCACGACCGGCGCGATTGTATTCCCTGGCGGTTTTGCCTGACTACAGAGCGCAGGGTATTGCCGGTACCTTGATAAAAAAAACCAAACAAAAATTAAGGAACCTGGGCTATAGCTCCTGCAATCTTGAAGTAAGGAAACTCGACAAACTGACGCAACAGCTTTATGAAAAACATGGTTTTGAAGTTGCTCAAGAACTCCCGGGCTATTATGAAGACGGGGCGGACGGGATTAAAATGACCTGTAAAATCAGACCAGCCAAATGAGAACAAGCCTATGAATATAATGGAATTCTTTGATATTAGTCCTTATCGGTGGCATTCAATACTGATCGCAATTCTTTGTGGTGGCATGATCGGCATGGAGCGGCAGCTGAGAGGTAAACCAGTAGGTATCAGAACCGCTTCACTGATTACCCTGGGCACTTATGTGTTTATGGCAACCTCGGCTTCTCTTGCAGCGGAATCATACGATCCAACGCGTGTAATGGGTCAGATAATCACCGGTATTGGCTTCCTCGGGGCAGGCGTTATGATGGCCAGAGATGGCGCCGTAGTCGGCGTGACGTCCGCGGCAACTATCTGGGTACTGGCCGCCGTAGGGGTAATGATTGGTACCGACAACCTGATCGCCGGTGTAAAGGTTTCCTTATTGGTAGTGGGTATTTTATACGGCGTCGATATACTCGAGAAGCATATAAAAATGCTGACCCGGGGTGTGCACGCCAGTATTAAAAATTTGCATCGCAAGGAAAACCATGATGAAGGAGATAAAGCTTCATGACGGAATTGCTCTGTTTAAACAAGACTGATAGCAATTTAGTCAATGAAGATCTGTTCGAGATAATTGCCAGTAATATAAGTACCAAGGGTTACAGCATAAATTTTAATGCCTTGCCAGTGGGTTTGAGCGAAAGCCTGTGGATGCATTTGCAACAGATGAATTCGGCAAAATTTGTTTCAGCCGGTATTGGCAGGGAGAGTGGTCACCAGCTGAATCAGTTTATTCGTAGCGATGAAATATGCTGGATTAACGGTGATTCTGAAGCGGGTAGTGCCTGGCTTGAATGGACTAAGGCACTACAGATATTTTTAAACAGGCGTTTATTTCTTGGTTTGTTTTCCTTTGAGAGTCATTTTGCACACTATGCGCCGGGTGCCTTTTATAAAAAACATCTGGATGCCTTCAAAGGAGAATCGAATCGAAGACTATCTCTGGTTTTTTATTTGAACCCTGGCTGGCTGCCGGAAGATGGCGGTGAGCTAAGGCTTTATACGGGTCAGCAAAATCATACACAGGTTGTGCCAGGTTACGGTACGCTGGTGACCTTTCTCAGTGAAGATTTTCCGCATGAGGTATTGGCTGCCAGACGTGACCGATATTCCATTGCTGGCTGGTTCAGGGTTAACGGTTCAACACCGGACAAAGCAGACCCGCCGCGCTAGCCATGCACAATAATTCCAGAAATACCGTTCTTTAATTTTGAGCCAGCTTGTTTTTTCCCTGAGAAAGATAAATCAAATGCAAGAGTGCAGCTGCAGGCATCAGGGTTGTTAATATAAGTACCAGCCACCAATCATTAAGTAAGATATTGCCTGCCGCTACCTGCATAAGACCGCCAATCACTATGCCAGCTGCCAGTGTGTAAAGAACAGATTTCAGCAATTTTCCCATATTATAGGGCTGCCGAAGCAGGAGCCTCGAACCAAGCATTAATCCGATTGGCCCAATCATGCCCAGAGCGGCATAAGTAATGAATCTTCCATCAGTTCTTATACTTTGTATTTCTATAAAATTCATCATCAGTACAAGAAATATAAAACTCACTGGGATAAAACAACACAGCATTTCTATTGATAATACAAATCTTGAGACACGCAGTGATCCGCTTTTCATAGTATTTATCCTCTCAATTGTTGCAGTTTTTACACAACCTGATACCCATAAAAGTGCCTGCAAGTCGTTAGACAGGTATCTGCTTTCATTCTTCATAGCCCGTGTCCATTCTGATCTATTTTCTGGCATTATTTTTAATGCGTATTCAAGTAGAAAATTGACTAAGCTTCGGATTATTGGTGTTTTCATGCCTGGTTACCTGCAGGCGTATAGGACATATCAGCTGTTACTCCGGATTTGCCAGAAGCAGCAATTTGTTCTTTTGCAAAGCTTAAACCTGAAGCAGAAAGACGATACATATGACGCGGAGGACGTCCCGCTGCAGGCGAGTCTTCCCATGTTGATTCAAGAAAATTCCTGTCACTTAAACGCATTAAAATCGGATAAAGTGAGCCTGATTTAAGCTGGGCCTGTTTGGATAACTCATAACCATAACCCCACTCAGGATAGGAATTTAATAAGGAAGACAGGACAGCTACGGTCTGTTTTGAGCTTGTTCGGTTTCGTTTCATGCAGGTTATTCTACATATGTAGACTTAATAGTCAACACATAATATATCCATGCGAAGTAATACAGTGATCAGGTCGATTCAAGTCCTTTGCAGTTTGCCTTTCGGGCTGGGACTGAGATCAGAACTTCCTGGCATGTAATCAGCAGGCAAGGTGATCTGTAAAAGAGGTGCCTACATCTTATTGAATTCTTTATTCAGTTGAAACTTGCTCGATGTGACATAGGCCTCCATGCGTGCCAGCCGGTCATGCAGGCCAGAATATTTTCTGGAGCAGTTTTTAAAGGTTGTGCGTGGAGAATTTCCGGTTTCATCCAGGGTTTCCTTAAATCTGGAAAATTCGGAATTCTTGCCGCTCTGCTGATGTTTGGGTTTTTTATCCAGAATGATGGCCGCGATGATATAGGCGATCGGGACAAAGGATCCCGGAATTAAACTTGTCAGCACGATAATGATTCGGACAATTGATACATCTATTTCAAGATAGTCGGCAAGACCGGCACAGACACCAAGAAATTTTCCGTCCTTTTTGTTTTTATAAAGCTTTTTCCTGTAATCAACGTTCCGGAAGTGATTGATAGCGGTGTTTGATTTGAATTTCTTTATATTTTCACTCAGGTTTACGCTTTGATTTTTATCCATAAAGAACCAGGCGATAAAATAAACCGGGATCATAAACCAGCCGCCAAAAATAACGCTGACGATAAAGGCCAGTCTGACCATCCATATTTCAACATTCAGGAAGTCGGCCAGCCCGGCGCAGACGCCGAGCAGCTTGCCTTCTTTTTGATTGAGGCAGAGTTTAGGTCTGTCGTTCCGCATCTTGGTCTCTCCATTCAGGACTTTCAGCGTCGAGAATTGTTTCCAGTGATTTAATACGCTCGGCCATTTTTTCAGCCAGTGCATTCAGTTCTTCCAATTGCTGGCTTTCGTCGGCATTCAGGCTGCTAAACTCTTTACTCTTGGATTTATAGTGCAGCACAATCCAGACGATCCAGATTGGCAGTGTAATGGCTGTAAGTGGTATCAGTATTCCAAGGAACTCCATAATTGCTTCCGTCCTATCTTCTTATGGCCGCTTCGGTTTATTTATTGTCAGTGTTTTTCTTTGCAATTCTTGCTTTCAGGTTTGCCAGTTCTTCATCAAGCTTGCCTTCCTTCTCCAGAGCTGCAAATTCAGCTTCTACATTTTTGCCGGACATTTCATAGGCTTCTATTTCACTTTCCATGTGTTCTATCTTGCGTTCATAATGTTCGAACTTATTGATTGCTTTTTCAACCGACCCGTCATGGAGCCTGGAATTTACTGTACGACGTGAAGCAGTAGCATCATGGCGCATTAAAATTGCTTTTTGCCGTGCACGTGCTTCATTCAGCTTGTTTTGCAATTGTTCAATTTCCAGCCCCAGTTTGTCCAGTGCTGAATCTAGTTTTTCCATATCCTCCTGTACCAGGATGATTATTTCGCGCACCGTATTTTTTTCGGATAGCGCTGCCTTGGCCAGATCTTCTCTGCCTTTGGCCAGTGCCAGTTCGGCTTTTGAATCCCAGTCTTCGCCCTGTTTCTCCAAACGTTTGTTGCGGCGAATTAATTCTTTCTTATCGGCAATAATGCGTGCCGTGGTACTTCGTACTTCAACCAGGGTTTCCTCCATTTCCTGTATCACCATACGAATCATTTTTTCCGGGTCTTCGGCTTTATCCAACATGGCATTAATATTGGAATTGACGATATCTGATAATCTTGAAAAAACTCCCATTGTCTTTCTCCTCTGTGCTGATTCTTAGTAATCGAGAATGCGATTACGTAACCGTTGATATTCCTGCTGACTTAATCGACCTTCTTCATAGGCTTCATCCAGATCTTTCAGTTCTTCGCCGAAAGTGGTGCCCATGCTGTCAGACCTTTGTGGACCATGAGCGTCTCTATCCACAATGATGCAGCCTTGTAAGAGCAAAACTGTAAATACTGCCACGGCTAAATTGCGAACCCTGTGTTTCATATTTGTATCCTCTACACCTGAAATCAGTGAATGACCAAGTTATAAGCTGGTATTGCAGATCGCGTGCCAACTTTCTAGAGTTATATAAGATATTGATATATATGGATAATATATAGATTAACAGAAATGGCATTTATATTAATTGGGGGAAAAACCAATATGTGGTAGTTTTCACCATGATTTTTTAATGGGGAATGGCATGGATAGGGCGTCACTGGCTGAACGTATGATCGGGGAGTCATCGAACTTTCTGCAAATGCAGGAACACTTGTCGCGCCTGGCACCTCTGAATAAACCGGTATTGATTATTGGTGAGCGGGGTACAGGTAAAGAACTGGTTGCCTCACGTTTACATTATTTATCACAGCGCTGGGAACATGCCTTCCTTAAAATTAATTGTGCATCATTCAATGAAGCCCTCCTTGAATCGCAATTATTTGGACACGAAAGTGGTGCCTTTACAGGAGCCAGTAAGCAGCAAAAGGGATATTTTGAACGTGCTGATCAGGGCACCCTGTTTCTGGATGAACTGGCCACGACCTCAATGGCGGTGCAGGAAAGAATCCTGCGCATTACAGAATACGGTGAACTGGAAAGACTGGGTGGCAATAAAGCCATCGATGTTGATGTCAGGCTGGTTGCTGCCACAAATGTGGATTTGCCACAGTTGGCAGAAGAGGGGAAATTTCGGGAAGACTTACTGGATAGACTGGCTTTTGATGTGATTACCCTGCCACCATTGCGTGAGCGACTTGAAGACATTCCTGTGCTGGCACAACACTTTGCCATCCAAATGATCAAAGAACTGGATAGGGAATTCTTTCCGGGCTTCAGTAAAAGTGCTGCCAAGGAACTGCTTGAATATGCCTGGCCAGGAAATATTCGTGAATTGAAGAATGTGGTTGAAAGAGCTATTTATCAGAATGAAGATGCAGAGCAGCCGATCAAAGATATAGTCTTTGATCCTTTTGAATCACCGTATCGGCCAAAATCCAAAAAATCTTCCCAGCAAAATATGCCAAAGGCTGGTGATAAAAGTCTTAAGCAACAAGTACAGGATTTTGAAGTTGCGATCATTCAGGATGCCTTACAGCAAAGTCAGTATAATCAAAGCAAAACAGCTAAATTATTGGGCTTGAGTTATGATCAGCTGAGAGGCTATCTGCGTAAGTATGAGAAAGTGTTAGATTAAGGCTTAAGGACAAAAGTATATTTTTATAGCATTACATTTCCGGTTTGATAAATCCTATGTTTGACAAACAAAATCTGAGTGGCGATATATACGGCGGCATAACAGCAGCAGCTGTTGCACTGCCTTTGGCTCTGGCTTTTGGTGTTGCCTCAGGGCTCGGTGCTCTGGCTGGCATCTATGGAGCCATCATCGTAGGTTTTTTTGCTGCCCTGTTGGGGGGCACCAAAATGCAGATTTCGGGTCCGACGGGTCCCATGACGGTAGTCGTCGCAGCGATTGTTACCCAGTACGGCGATAATCTGCTGACTGTTTTCAGCATTATCATGCTGGCAGGATTGATCCAGATCAGTTTTGGTCTGGCAGGTTTTGGGCGCTATATAAAACTCGTACCGCAGACGGTGGTTTCGGGGTTCATGACCGGAATCGGCATTATTGTGATCATTCTGCAGATTGGCCCGCTGCTCGGATTTGTTTCACCGGCCGGGAGTAATATGGTAAAGCTGGCTGCCATTCCGGCCATGCTTGTGGATGTAAACTGGCAGGCCCTGGCTTTAGGCCTGTTGAGTTTCATTATAGTGACGTATATTCCGAAAAGTATTGGGCGTTATTTTCCGTCCACATTACTGGCAGTCATTGTTGGCACACTGCTTGGATTTTTCGTGCTCACAGATGCGCCAAGCATCGGAGCGATTCCATCCGGTTTGCCTTCCCTGTACTTTCCTTCATTTGATCTCTTTGATGTGGCGAACATTATTCGATTTGCATTAATACTCGCTTTTCTTGGTTCTATCGACTCCTTGCTGACTTCTTTGGCGGCAGACAGTAAAACCCATACCTTGCATGATTCAAATCGTGAACTGGTGGGGCAGGGTGTTGGTAATTTGCTGGCAGGTTTTCTGGGCGCTGTACCGGGAGCCGGAGCTACCATGCGTACCTTCGTGAATATTCGAGCGGGTGGTAAAACCCGCTTATCGGGTGTAAGCCATTCGCTGGTCTTACTGGCACTGACCGTCGTTTTTGCAACCGAAGCCAGTTATATACCATTGTCTGTTCTGGGGGGAATTTTACTAAGAGTGGGGATAGATATCATCGATTGGCGGAATCTAAAACGCATCATCAAGTTGCCTCGCCCCGGAGTTGTTGTGATGTTAACGACACTCCTGCTTACTGTTTTTGTTGATTTAATTACCGCAGTTGCCGTTGGCATCGTCATGACTTCTGTTTTATTTGTTTCAAAAATGGCGAAAATACAAATGGAAAGCGTTAAATTTTCCTTTGCCTCAGGAGCAGAACCTGAAATGAATGAGGAAGAACAAAAACTCATGCAGGCCTTGGGAGAAAAAGTTGTTCTGTTTCATGTCGAGGGCCCCTTAAGTTTTGCAACGGCAAGGGATATAACCCGCATGATGGAACAGACGCCAAAAAATGATGTATTGGTGATTGATTTATCCAGGGTACCCTTTATCGATAGCAGTGCAGCTGCATCCTTGGAGGAAGTGACTGAAAATCTGGCCGCAAGCGGGGATCATGTGCTTATTTTTGGCGCCAATCAAAGAGTGTTGGATACTTTGAGAAAAACAGATGTTTTCAATGTGATCGGGGAAAACAGAATTGTAGAAACCCGTAGGGAAGCATTGCTTCTTGCACAAAAGCTGGCGATAAAAAATGGACATAGTCAGTAATTATTTTGTCCTGGCTTGATGATATAAATCAAGGTCAGATTTACTGCCTGCTCTACAATCTATCAAATAATTTTAACTAAAGTCCAGGAGTTAGCATGGCTGTTGAGCATCACGATTTATTGCATGAATTCCCACAGTACAAAAACCAGATTCATGATCTGAAAGTTAATAATCATCACTTTCGACGATTATTTGATGAGTATCATGAGCTGACGACGAATGTGGAAAAAATGGAAAATGAGGTAACGCCAGTCTCAACGCTTACAGAAGAAGAAGCAAAAATGCGGCGCGTACATTTGAAAGATGAACTATTTAATATGCTTAAAGAAGCTGCCAAGTCATAATTTTTTAAGCAGCTTTGTCGACTGGGATTATTGCCAGCGCCTCGGGTCTACCTTATAAAAATTATGCAATTCGTTAAAAAGTTCCGGGTGTCTTTCAGCCAGTTGCCCGGGCTTTTCAAAAAAGGTTTCGGTCGCTACCGCAAAAAATTCCGCCGGGTTGCTTGTGCCATAAAAGTCCATCACGGATTTATGCTGTTCTTCAAAGGCCTTATTTAATTCTGCAAATTCCTTTGTGAGTACCTGCGCCCAACTTTGGCAGGCATTTTTACCTAATATGGGTGCGCCGTTGGTAGAGCCTGTTTCGCTATCCAGTTGATGGGCAAACTCATGCAAGCTGACATTATGTCCGTCGTGAATATTGGCAGCACCAAAAGTAACATCATCCCATGACAAGATTATCTTCCCATGCTGCCAGGATTCTCCAAGCAAACCTTGCTGCTGAAGACTGACTGTTCCATCTTCATTGTGCTTTTCATGACCGGCCTGAAAAGCATCCGGGTAGACCAATATGTGCTTCAGGGAAGCATAGCCTGTGGTGGGTCGATTCAGTAATAAGAGGCAGGCTTCTGCTGCGATGGTAACGCGAATATCGTCATTAATAATGAGCCCATTGCAGCCATAGAATTTTTTATCAGCCAGGAAAAGTTGCACCAGTTTTTTTAATTGCTCTTGTTCTCCGGTTTGCAGTTTTCCAAAAAAGGCAAGGCGGCGTTCGATAATAGCCAGCCAATCAGCAGGAAATGCCTTACTGATGATCCACTTGCGGCGCCAGCTCTGATAGGAAAAGCCAACTATAACAACAATAATAACGATGAATAAAGTAATTAATGCTGTCATAAGCATGCTATTGAATAGAGAGCTTATTGTTTGCGCATTTGATAATAAGCAACCACACCGGGATCATTGCTGACCGTTTCGAAATGTTTCAATAAGGCTGGAGCTGTTTTTTCAACCAGATCAGTCGGTATATGATCCAGCATGCCGCTGAGCAGCGTTCGCAATAGTTCAAATACCTTCAAATCAGCCATGCTTAACTTGTTGTCAGCAAAATACTGACCACCGGCGGCGTGTAGTCGTTTGTCGAGTAATTTAAGTATCGTACTTAGTTTACCTGAAGCCAGATCTTCACGAGCCTGCTTGAAGGCGTCGCCTTCCAGGCCAAAAGTCTTGCCCATGGCATTGGAGGCATCTTCAATTATGTCCATGATCTCATCACACAAAAATGCCTGCCAGGGATCATCGGGATAAAGACCGGCCTGTTTGCCGAAATAGCGGTTCATGGCATTGCCCTGAGTATAGGTTTCGCCGTCTATTTCTATCACCGGAACTGCGCCGAGCGGAAGGCGGTGTTTTATTTCACTAATCTGTTGAAAGCTAAGGCGCTCATCTTCAAACGCAATCCCTGCAATTGACAGTGCCAGCCGGGTAGGCTCGGCGCGTCCACCGTCGAAATCAAAATATGTCAGTTTTATCCTGCTCATGTTTTATCCTCTGCATTTTTTATGTCAGTTTTATTCTTACGATCGTACTTGGTTTTATCCTTGTGAACCTGCGCCTTATTGAATTTTGGCGCGTGCTTGGCGACGGGATTGTGTTTTATTTTTTTCACGATTTTAACATTATGAATATTATTGATAACCCTTGGCCTGCAGCCGGAACAGAGTAGCATAATGACCATTCAGGTCTATCAATTGCTGGTGGCTGCCCTGTTCAGAAATCTGACCTTTTTCCAGGACAATAATATGGTCGGCCATGCGTACTGTCGAGAATCGGTGCGAAATAATGATCGAAATTTTATTGTCCGTGAGGTCACGAAAGTGACTGAATATTTCAGCTTCTGCACGAGCATCTATCGCCGCGGTAGGTTCATCCAGTATCAGTATGTCAGCCTTGCTGCGCATAAAGGCCCGGGATAAGGCAATTTTTTGCCATTGACCACCGGATAATTCCTTCCCCTGATTAAACCAGGTGCCCAGCTGAGTATTGTAAGTATCAGGCAAGTCTTTGATAAACGAATCTGCCATGCCTTTAGCGGCGGCAAGACTGACCTGCTCCTGCTCATGAAGATTATCAACATCGCCAATACCGATATTTTCACCGACCAGTAACTGGTAACGGGCAAAATCCTGGAAAATCACACCAACTTTTGCCCGCAGGCTTTCGATATCCCATTCATTCAGATTCAATCCTTCCAGGTAAATATTGCCTTCCGTTGGCGTGTATAAACGTGTCAGCAGTTTTATCAGAGTGGTTTTTCCGCTGCCATTTTCTCCTACCAGTGCCAGACTTTCGCCAGGCTGGATATGCAAATTGATATGATCCAGGGCTGGCGTAGTGGAACCGGCATAACAAAAACTGACGTTTTCAAAGCGTATGCCATCTGCAGGGTCAGGTCCTGCGGTCAGGTTGCCGCTGGCTTCCGGCACTTTGTGTTCCAGGTATTCGGTCAGGGTGGATAGGTATAAATTATCTTCATACATGCCATTTACGGAAGTAAGGCTGTCACTGACCGAATTTTGACCCAGCCTGAACTGGGCGATATACATGGTCATCTGGCCAATGCTGATAGTGGCTGCAATAGCTGCAAAAGCCACCCAGCCATAGGCAAAATAAAAGGCCGCGCTGGCCAGCAATCCCAGTACAAAACCCCAGATACCCCTGCGCAAAACAAGATTACGGTCCTCCTTGTAAATGGCTTTAAATATATCGATATAACGCTGCAGAAACAGTTTACCCAGATCCAGTAACTTGACTTCCTTAACGCCATCTTCACGGGTTAAGACCATTTCCAGATAGAGCTGCATGCGTCGTTCTGCCGAGCGGCGGCGGTAAATTCGAAACGCTTCCCCGGAAAATTTAGCTTCGGCAACAAAGGCCGGGATACCTGCGGCAATCAGCAATATCACCGCAAAAGGAGAAAACTGAAACAGGAAGGCGGCAATAGTCAGCAGGGAGATCATGTTACGGATAAGATCAAAAGTCTTGATGACCAGACTCAGCGGGCGACTGGATGCTTCACGACGGGCGCGAGTGAGTTTGTCGTAAAATTCAGAATCTTCAAAATGAGCCAGCTCCAGGGTCAGGGATTTTTCCAGAATCATGACATTGATCTTGTTGCCAAGCAGGACGCGCAATATGGACTGACATACAGTATTGATGCGTTGTGCCGCAGAAATCAGTACCACCAGTGCAGCCTCAAGCAGGACAAAATAAAGTACCTGCATTCTGGCAGCATCCTGTGCCTGGCCCGTTGCATTCAGGGCACTTACTACAGCATCAACTATAAAGCCGCCGACCAGGGCAATCGACGCCGGTAGTATGCCGGCAACCAGCGTTGAGAGACCCATTACCACTGTCAGCGTTGCACTGGTACTCCATACCAGTTGCAAGGCAACACGGCTGTATTTGAATACCGAGAGGAACTGACCCAGTCGGTTTGTGGGGGAATCTTCTTGCAAAGGGGCGACCTGGTTAATTTAAATAATACGAACAGCCCTGAGGGACAGTCTTAAGGATAGCACTTTGTCAGGGTATAAATAGGGGCGATTAGCTTTAATTCAACTCGTGCCTGTAGCACTGGCTATCTGTGCGGAACCTGAGCTGCCGCTGTCTGATCTGCTCTTTTTGCTCGCACAAGCGCTGAACAGAAAAGTAAAGTGAAAAAATGATGATAGAACTGCATGATTTGAGCATGGCTAAATACTCATCCCGTTAACTATTGAGATGGACTTTAGGCTTTGGGAACGAGAAGGCAGACAAACAAGTTAATTGCTCACATAATAGAAGCTGCTTATCGTAAAAGCGGAAAATTCAGGAGGAGTGCTTATGTCAGTAAAAATAGCAGTATTTATTGCCCTGATGGTGTTTATGGGAGCTTTTGTTCTGCAGAATTCTGAGGTAGTACAGATAGATTTTCTGATCTGGCAAATCGAGGCATCCCGTGTGGTCATTTATCTTGCCATATTCCTGGTCGGAATCACGACCGGTTGGTTAGGTAATTCATTACGTCGCTGGTATAAGATACATCGGGCATGATGCAGCAAGCTAAAGAATAATACCTGTTAAGGTAAATGTGAAAAAGGTCTCATCATTGAGGCTTAATAATACTTAGCCTGACGGATAGCGGCTTTTTATACATACAGGACAATCCATGAAATCAACCATCATAGTTATGCTTTCAATAGTTCTCGTGGTGATTTTTTCACAATTTAGCGTTTCCTTAAAAGACGACAGCCTGCTTGTGAGATATGTGCAGCCATTTTTTTATGAAGCACTGGAGGGCGCCCTTGATATAGTCATGAGTGATGAGAACTCTTTCTCTCCCATTGATTCTCAGGACCTCAAGCAGAACACCGAAGTAGCCGAACTGAGGCAGGTTATAGATGGCGATACCATTGATGTCTTTATCAATGGGGAAACCGAACGCATCCGTTACATTGCAGCCAATACCCCGGAATTTGGAGAGCCCTGTTACCAACAGTCGAGTCTTGCTAACCGTCGTCTGGTGGAAGGCAAAGACCTGCGACTGGGGCGGGATGAAACCGACCGTGATGCGAATGGTCGTTTACTGCGTTATGTCTATGCCGATGGTTTGCTGGTAGAAAGGCAGTTAATTGCAGACGGCTTTGCCGAGGTCGTACGCTATCGCTCAGATGATAATTTTTATGAAGAATTCAAGGCCTTGGAGGAAGCCGCAGCAGAAAGAGGATTAGGATGTCATCTGACAGGGATTTTTGACGATGACTCACTGGTGCGATAAACCATAGTCTTGAGCAAGCCGCTTTGATTCAGAAAAAAAGTGGGCCGGAGGGATGAGGTCCGACCCCAAGCGACACGACGACCAATCAGTAAAAGTCAGTGAATAGCCGGTGAATAATCAGAGCTGATAGCTAAGCGCAGACTGCAATAATTGTTCAGCAGAGCTGCATGACGCGACATCAGCAAAATCAAAAACATAAACCTGATCACGATTGTCAGTATAATTTTGTAACACAATACTGACGTGCTCGTCGTTCTGCAGGGATCGCAGAGTTGCGCCGTAATCACACAATGTGGCCATGATTTCATTTTCGGCCTGACGATTTCTGGCTGCAATCTGTTGTTCCTGGATTTCCTGATATTCCTGCATAAATGCACGATAAGCGTTGTTCTGCTCTTCAAGTTGAGCGGTCTCTGCTTCCAGATCACGTTCAGTCTGGGCTATGCGATTCTCTATATCGCTGCGATCAGTCTCTTCATCACGCAAGCGGCGTTGCAGATCACGGAGCTCGCGCTGCGAATCCCGAATACTTTCCTGTTGGTCGCGTATCAATTCAGACATTTCTTCAATGGCATCACGCTGCTCATCGCTCATGCCAGGCATCATGGGAGATACGAAGGGCATACTGAAGTCCTGGCCGGGGAAGACACGGCGCATTTCCGAGCTTATTTCATCGGCAATGCCGGCCATGTCTATTTCAAGATTGGCAATGGCTTCTGCCGGCAAGGCATTGATATTGATGGCGCGGAAAAAATTCCTGCCTGAACTCATCCTGAAAGAAAACACCATGCCCTGATCGGCCAGATAAATACCCTCATCAAAGGAGGAAATCTGTAAACTGTCACGATTACTTCTACGCTGTTCAGAGGCGGCTTCAAAAATATTGCTCATGATATCCAGTTCTCTTAGCGCCTGACTGTAGTCAGCATTTTGCTGCGCAGCTCCAGACAGGCTTGTCAGACAAGATACAACAGCAAGTGTGAGTAAACTGTATTTGCGGGTTCTGGTTTTCATTAATTTGCTCCTTGGGGTAAGCCAACAGTTCTCAATAAATTGTTCAGATAATCGTTACTATCAATCTGGTTTTCAGCCAGAATATTCAGTTGTTGATTGACACGCTGTCTGTCCAGAGAGCGTTGGGATTCCCAGCCACTCATCAGAAAGTTCAGATCATCCTGGCGCTCTTCCCGGTTTCTATCCATCCATTCGGTGAGTAGCATTTGATTATTCAGATTTTGTAATGCAATGTACTCTTCAATCTGTGTCGTTACTGCCAGGTTTTGGCGGCTTTGATATTGCTGCAATTCCAGCGCCAGCAGTTCCTGTAATTGCGCTTCACTTTGTTTGCCGCCGAAGCTGATATGCAAACCATCATCAACGCGGACTTCCAGTTGCAAAACCACCAGACAGACTGCCAGCAATGAACAGGCAAGCGCGGTCCAGCTGTGCCAGCTTAACTGTCGGTGAGGCGGACGCACGGCATGCTGCATGCGAGACCAGGGCGGAACGCTTTGCTCTTGCCAGTCTTGTGCCAGACGGTAAATTTCCTGTGCTTTATCCAGACTTTGCTGGCAGTGCAGACAATCCTCCAGCACAGCTTCGCATTGTGAGCTGAGATGCTGAGGCAGTGAACCTTCTATATAGGCTGTGAGATGCTCAGCGATAAGTTTGTGATCACAGGACATGTTGTTTCTCCATTTGATCTTTAAGTTTGTTTAATGCGCTGTAGAGGCGCGTTTTGATGGTGTTGACCGGGATATTCAGTTGCATGGCGATTTCTTCGAAGGTGTGCTGCTGAAAAAATTTGAGTTCTATCACCACGCGCTGTTCAAGTGGCAGGCTCTGCATCAAGCTCTTCACCTGTTTCTGATTGTCCGATTGAGAATAATGAAAGTCAGGATCGCTGGCATGGTAACTGTCGTTATGCCGGTAGTCGGACTCATCATAATTTTCGGCATAATTCTGTGGATTGCGTTCCTTGTGGCGCTGAAAATCAATGGTCTTATTGGCGCATACACGCATTAACCATGCTTTGAACTGATTCTGTCCCTGGTAGGAAGGCAGGTTGCGATATACCGCCAGAAACACTTCCTGCATCAGGTCTACGGCTTCGGCGGGGTTTCTGGTCATGCGCAAACAGTAGTTGTATATCAGGCCTTCATAACGTTTAACCAGTTTTACCCAGCCGCGTTGGGAGCCACCTAAAGCCAGGCTGATCAGCTGTTCATCGGTTTTGCTTAGTGTAAACATCCGAACGACCCAAATTGCTTTCTTCCTGATCATATAGACGTTAGCTTTCACTAAAAAGTTTGCTTGCCCGAAGATTTACATAAAAGAAACGGGGGTATGCCTGATAAAATTCCGTAACACATTGATATTAATACTATTATTAAATTTCAAATTTTTATTGGCCTAACAAATTAATTGTAGACAAATTTAGCTGAATAAAGACATGGAGGATTTCTAAAGTTAAAGTGTCATATCCCTCTGGGGAAGAACTATTCGCTTAAAATAATAATAAAGGCAGGACTGGGGGAAGAATGACAACCAAGGATACAGGGGGAACCCAAAATCTACGGAAAAGCTGGTTAGAGCGTTTTATTACAAATCGTAAATTGATGTCTCATGTTGTAGGAAAAATTGTACATCCGGATGAAGTGGAAGATATTCTGCAGGAGACCTTTCTGAACTCTTATGCTGCCGCTCGCAAGGATAAAATTCAGAATCCCAGAGCCTTTATGGTGAAAGTTGCAAGAAACCTTGCCTTGAATCACATAAAGAGATCGGATGTCAGGTTAAATTCATCTTTGGATGATTATGATGAATCTGATTTACATATGGAATCGAAAAGTACCGAAGATCAAGTTCACTCAAATGAAATGTTTCTGGTTTTTTGCAGAGCTGTAACGTCATTACCATTGGCTTGTCGTAGGGTTTTTATTCTCCGTAAGGTCTATGGTCAGAGTCAGTTGGAAGTGGCAAAGTATTTAAAAATCAGTCAGAGCACTGTTGAAAAGCATGTCGCTAAAGGTATGTTTTTAACAGCAAAATACATGATGGAAAGAGGTCACCTCGAAGAGTATTCAAAAGTTTCCTTAACCGGCATGTCTACAACAGGACAAGTAAATGAGTGAGAAAGTAATCAAATTCCCTAAACGCCAGGCAGACCGGGATCAAATTCTTGAGCAGGCTTGCGGGTGGCTGGCAAAGCTGGATGGTAATAAGGGCTGTTCAGTGGAATTACGCGAGCAGATAAAGCAGTGGCTGGCTGAAGACCCGGATCATGTGCAAGCCTTGCTGCAAATGGCTGAACTCTGGGATCAAATGTCCGCTTTATCAGAGCTGTCTGAAATTTTTCCTCTGGAGCAAAAAGCACGCAGATCTTTTGCAAAACCAGGATTACTGGCTGCCGGTTTAGCCTTGTTTTTTATTGCTTTAGTATTTGCTCCGGGCTTGTTTGACGAGACTGTCGATGCACCTTTATTGGCAGGTGAATTTTCATATAGCACGCAAGTGGGTGAACAATCTGAAGTTGATCTTCCTGATGGTTCTGAAATGATTCTAAACACGAATACCAGTATCAATGTGATTTATTCTGAATCAGAAAGGCGAATTTATCTCGATCATGGTGAAGGCTTATTTAAAGTAGCCAAAAATGCTGCAAGACCATTTAGAGTCTACGCTGGTTCCCGGATTGTGGAAGCGGTAGGGACTGCTTTCAGTGTTCAGCATCTGGAAAATGGCAGTGTTGAAATTGTTGTTACCGAAGGAGAAGTAAAAGTTTTACCTGTTGATATTGAGGCCTCTGAGCAGTCACAACGCGGTAATGGGGAGTTCAATATGCTTGCGGGAAATTTCGCCGTAACCAGTAATGACATAGATCTGGGTGCTATTGAATTGAGGCGACTCGAAGTCAGTGAAATAGAAGCTAAATTAGCCTGGCAGCATGGCATGTTGTTATTTGAAGGTGAACCACTTGATGAGGTATTAAAGGAAATTGGTAGATACACGACTATTCAATTCGATATTGATAATGCAATAAATCAAATAAAAGTTGAGGGATATTTTCAGGCCAGCGATATTGAAGGTGTGCTGATGGCCTTAGAAAATAATTTTAATATTGCGATAGATAAAATTAATGAAAACCAATTCTACTTGCGCCCGCTTTAGCGTGACGATAGGGGAGTACGGTGGATTTATAAAAGGAAGCTTAAGAAAAAAATTTAATAAAATAATAAAAGGTGGTAGTTGGCTCAGCAGTTAAAAGGCCAAATTATAATGACGCTCATTAAATATTCATGCCTGGTGCTGGTGCTTTTTGCGATTTTCGGATCGGCAAATATTTTAGGTGCCTCGGCAGAAAGTATCAATTTTCGCATTGAACGTAAAAACGTAAGCGAAGCCCTCCTCGAATTTGCCCAACAGGCAAATATTTCCATACTCATCCCGCGAGAGCAATTTGAAGGTTTAGTGGCCAATCCTTTGAATGGCATTTATTCGATTGAATCAGGCCTGGAAATATTACTCTTAGGTACAGGTGTTGATGCCTACATTTCGACAAGTTCAAATCAGCTTGTGATTCAGAGTGAGTTTGGCTCTGAGTCTGAGGGATCTGACAATACCTGGCCTGTTCAGAACAACACTTTACTGGGTGTGATTAGTTCCTACTTCGGGAAGGAGCAGACGCAAGCAGAACTCACAGAGGAAAGGGATCAGTCCTCTTTCGCTGATCGAACATATCTTGAAAGAATTCTCGTTACTGCTCAACGCAGAGAAGAGGCTCTGCTCGAAACGCCGGTGACGATAACTGCAGTTGGTAGTGAGCAAATAGAGCAGCAGAATATTCGCACTTTTGAAAAACTGTCCGTACAGGTTCCGGGTATGGAAATAGAGCCAGATGGCAGGCGTACTACGATCAGGGTGCGAGGCCTAGGCACTACTGATGGAGCCCCTGCTGCGGAAAATATCACAGCTCTATATATTGATGGAGTTTACTTGTCGCACCGTAATAATCTTGATGGTTACTTTTTTGATATCGATCAGATTGAGGTGTTACTGGGTCCGCAGGGGACACTATATGGCAGGAACACGGCAGCCGGAGCTATCAATATTCGCACCGCACAACCGGCTTTTGAAAATACCGGGGCCCTGGAAATAGAAGCGGGTAATTACGATAGTGCTCGGATTTTCGGAATGTTTAATCAACAGCTTAGTGACAATGTGGCGGTGCGTGCCGCCATCCAGAATCGCTCAAACGATGGTTATTTCAAAAGTGAGGTTGATGAATTTAAAGATACCCATGCACGCTTAAGTCTGCTCTGGCAAGCTAATGAGCGTTTATCGGTACTTGCAAAAATGGAATACGGAGATGTCTGGCAACGCGGTATCGGGACGGCTTATCTAGGGTCAGTTAATAACACCGATCCGGATAACTGGAGATTAACATGGAGAGATGAAGCTCTCTGGTACGATGATTCACTTTTCCATCCTCCGGGCAATGCCATTGATCAAATTAACCAATCACTGATTGAGACAAGAAAGTTAAACGTAATGAGTGAGCTTAACTATGCCATTACACGGCAGACCAGACTTATTCTGAATTTCGCCAGAATCAAAGAGAAAGGTCACTATCGTGTTGTCAATATTGATGGAGAAGCATCAGATCACTCCGGGACAGGTGTATGGGGGGGGCTGCAAGGCAGTGAAGTCAGGGGCAGGCCCTGGGTTGAAAAAACTGCTGAAGTTCGCCTGCAGGGGCGGAGTGCTGATCAACTTGATTGGACCATCGGTTATTTTTATTGGTCGGATGATACCAATGAACCAGCGACGGATCCTAATGGGCTTTCTTTCAATAATATTGTTTCGCTGGCGGAGTCAGAGGCAATATATGGGCAGCTCACCTGGAGACCCTTAGATCTTCAACGCTGGCAATTTACACTTGGTGCTCGTCATACTGTTGATTGGAAACAATGGGACCTTGAAGTTAATAATTTTAACCTGATTACCGTTGGTGGCAGTAATGGTTTGCAAGATCGAAACTGGGATAATAATGATTATAAATTCGGAGTGGCATACGATTTGGATAGTGAGGATATGCTCTATGCGAATTATTCTACTGGCTATCGTGCAGGCAGTTGGTTTCCAGGGGCTTTTCCAAGCTACGACCCGGAATATGTTGACGCCTATGAAATTGGCTGGAAAGGGCGGGTATTGGAAGATACTGTTGAGTTAAGTGCAAATGTATTTATGTATGAGTATTCCAATGCTGCAATGCAATTTAATACCTTTAATACTCTATCTTCAGAGACTGAAATCAGCCTCGCGAATTTGGGGGATGCAGATATCAGTGGAGCAAATTTTAATGGAAATATTTTATTAACCAGAAACAACCTGCTGCAGTTTAATTTTGATTTTACCGATTCTGAATTTTCAACATTTGATTTTTCTTCGCATTTAGCGGCATTGCCAAGTAATTACACTTTATTCAATGCCTTCGATTGGCAAGGGCTGGAATTACCGAATACAAGCAGATATAGATTAACCCTCAGTTGGATGCATGATGCCTATACTCGCTTTGGTGCGCTTAATTTTCATTTGCAGGGAGTCTGGAACAGCGCCAGGTATTACAATTACCGAACTAGTACCCTACAGCAATACAAATTTGAAGGTCGCAAGATTCCTTCTTATTCCGTTTTTAACTGGAATGTAAGTTTCCGTCCTGCTCAGGGTAACTGGGAAGCGGGTTTTTATATTGCAAATATTCTGAACGAGAAGGTTCTGAACTCTCTGGATGGAGGCAGTCATGCTCCTGATATTGGCGGTACTGTGGAGCCTTCTGATTTGCCCGGTACCGATAACAGTTTTTTATTCGGAACTCTCAGGGCCCCCAGAACTTTTGGTGTGCGTCTGCGTTACGACTTCTAGCCCCAGACTGGATGTAAGTACAGCCTTAACTTCTCCACGAATAGCGATACCCTGCAAAATTATTTTCTGATCAAAGGTAGAGGATTTTTATTCTTAGCTTGTCTCCTGTATAAGGGCCGACCCGATTGGTCCTCAAATGATTCCGATTCTGATTTTTTAGATAGTTGCTAAGCAGATTGCGGGAATAACAATGACAGGGGAAAGATTATGAATATAAACAGATTTAGAAAAACCGCAGCACTGTCTGCGGCGGTGGCAGCGGCGGTTACAGCTATAGCAATTCCTGCAGGAAGCGCTTATGGACAAAGAGCTTTGGAAGAAATTGTTGTAACGGCGCAACGTCGTGAAGAAGCATTGCTGGATACGCCTCTAACAGTCACGGCTATCGGCAATGAGTTACTGGAAACACAAAACGTCAGAGATTTGCAGGATATTTCGGTTTTAGTACCGGGTATGACAATCGAGCCAGATGGCTCGCGAACTTCGATTCGAATTCGAGGTTTGGCAACTTCAGACGGCACGCCGGCAGCTGAAAATATTGCTGCACTACATGTTGATGATATTTATATTTCTCACCGAACCACTCTCGAGGGTTATTTCTATGATATCGCTCAAGTAGAGGTGTTACAGGGTCCACAAGGGACCTTATATGGCCGAAATACAGCGGCAGGTACGATTAATATACGTACTGCAAGACCTGTACTCGGCGAAAGAATGGGTTCTGTTGAATTGCAGTATGGGAATTACCGTACACGTCGTGCCAATGGCATGTTAAATATCCCGCTGACAGATACTTTGGCACTACGTGCAGCTTTTCAAACCATGGGGCGCGATGGTTATCTTGCCAGTAATGTCGACAGACAACCGCAGGATATGTATGGACGTATAAGTCTGCAATGGGAACCAAGTGACCGCTTATCGGTTTTTGCAAAATATGAGTTTGGAAGCAATGAAGATCGAGCAAATACCCAGGTTATAGTGGGGACTGTTGATAACAGCACTGATCCAAATAACTGGGCGCTTACCAAGCTTGATGATGACAGCTGGTTTGATGACACGCAATTAGCACATCCCAATGATGCAGCATCTATTGCTATCGATTCAGCCAGAAGAGCCTATAGCCAGTCCGATTTTGAAAGTGTGATGACTGAAATCACTTATGATTTAACAGACAATACTTCATTCATTGCAGCTCTGGCCAGAATTGAAGAAAAATATACCAGTTTTGGTGGAGATCCCGTCGAAGATGGTGCGGTTGGTTTTGGTATTGTGGGTGGTGTGAATGGCAGTTTTACAACTGGTACACCATGGATAGAGCAAACTGCTGATCTGCGATTACAGGGCCTTTGGGCTGATCAACTTAACTGGACAGTGGGGCTCTTCTATTGGGAAGACGACACGAACGAGCCGGCATTCAATCCTACAAATCTGGCATTTAATGCAGCAGCGTCCCTGGCAGAAGCCAAGTCAGTTTACGGGCAGGTTGCTTGGACGCCTCCTTCTCTTGACAGGTTGACTGTCACTCTGGGTGGGCGTTATACGGAAGACTGGAAAGCCTGGGACTTCGAGGTTAACTTCCCCTTCGGTACTGTTGGTGGTAGTGGTGGATACCTGGAACAGGAATGGACAAATGAAGATTATAAAGTTGGTTTAGCCTGGAGTCTTACCGATAACAGTCAGATTTATTTTAATACATCGACCGGTTATCGTGCCGGGAGCTGGTTCCCTGGGCCACTTCCCAGCTATAACCCTGAATATGTAGACGCATGGGAGCTTGGTTGGAAAGGTCGTCTTTTGAATGACACACTGGAGCTTAGTGCCAACACGTATTTCTATGACTATACAGATATGGCGATTCAGTTTGATTCAATCAATACCCTTGCGCCTCCTGGCCGTCAATCTGAGATTGGCTATTACAATCTTGGCGATGCAGAAATTCAGGGTTTCAATTTAAACGGCGTTTGGTTGGCTACCGATGCTGATCGTTTTGATTTTAATGTGGATATTACCAATGCCGAAATTAAAACCTTTGATTTTGCATCTGCTCAGGCAGCATTTCCTGCACACTATTTAGTTGATCCAACTGCGGTTTTTAATTGGGAAGGTTTGGATGTCCCGAACACGATTCCTGTTCGACTAACAGTTGGCTGGGCGCGTGAGTTTAATCTTGCTGATGGCATCGTTGATTCACGTGTTCAAGGTGTCTGGAACGACAGTCGTTTCTATAATTACCGAAGTGACGGGCAATCACAATATGAATTTCCCGGTTACGAGATTGATTCCTATGCAACTTTTGACTGGAACCTTAGGTATACACCTGCGGCTGAAGACTGGTTTGTAGCCTTGTATATCAGGAACATTCTTGATGAACGAGCGCTTACCCAGGTTGGTGGAGGTACTGATGTCCCTGATCCTAATTTGCCGATTGGGCAACAACCAGTACTTAATGGAGGTGATTCGTACCTGACGGGCAGACCTATTGCTCCAAGAACCTTTGGTGTTCGTTTTGGGTTGAACTTCTAGTTCAATACTTAAGCGAACTTTAAATCGGTTTTAAGCCTTCACAGTGTGGCTCGCTTAACAGTTCTCAAAATGTTTCAGCAGAGCCACATTGTGTTTTTTAAAATATCGGTCCCGGTGGCAATAAACTTGAAAAGTTTTTTTCCTCTCCCCCTTGCTCTTCAACTTATTTTTACCGGGGCTGATATCTTTCAACGTTAACATTAATGTTGATAGATATTAATAATTGCTGCAATGTTAAGGTGATCTTTTCAATTTTTAGCAATGCAATCTGGTAGGCCAGAAAGTAAGCAGATGGAGATAAGTATGTTTGTTAACAAAATGAAGGCAGCAATTTTGCTGAGTTTATTAATTCTTAGCCCACAGGTTTTCGCCCAGGTTGATATTGTTGGTCCTTGGGGTACACGTCAGCATGAGGATAGGGCTGAGCGAGGAGGAGGTCCGGAAGTTGGCGATTACACCGGCTTACCAATTACCGATGCTGCCCGTTTTCAGGCCGATACCTGGACCGCAACAAAATGGTCTGTATTGGAGCATCAATGTGAACCTCATCCGGCAGATTACGGCCCTAACTTCAGCAGTATGTTGATTTACAGGGATATGAATGAAGACATCTGGCAAACCCGCGCCTATAAACTGGTAATGGGCTGGATGAATCCGATTCGCACCATCTGGATGGATGGCCGGCCACACCCCTCATCTTATGCCCCTCATACTTGGCAGGGTTTCTCGACAGGCGAATGGCATGGCGACATGCTGGTCGTGACTACCACGCATATTAAAGAAGGCTGGACGCGACGTAATGGTTTGCAACGCAGTGACCAGGCCACACTGACAGAATACTTTATGCGTAACGACAATATTCTGACCTGGGTCAGCATCATTGATGATCCGGTCTATCTGACTGAGCCGCTGATCAGAAGCAGGGATTTTGAAGTTGAACTGGGTTATCAGATGGAGCCCTATGATTGCTCCTATCGCGACGAGATTGGGCTGGATCCGAGTTTTGTGCCACATATTCTGCCCGGGCAAAACGAGTACTTAAGCGAGTTTTCCGAGCGCTATAACATTCCTTTCGAGGCGACCCGTGGCGGCGTAGAATCGACTTATCCAGAATATATGAAGGTCATTAAAGAGCTGTCAGAGTGACTGTCTGCAAGCTAAGGATTGATAGGAATTTAGTTATGTTGAGTTTTATGAAGCAAAGAGCAAAGCAAGCGGGGACCCAGACCTTTGGTGCATTCCTGTTGATGATGTTTTTGATTGTCAGTTCCACTGTGTCTGCACAAACTGAAGATTTCAACCTGGAACTGTTACATGTTCAAGGTAATGTTTATCTGGTTGCCGGCGGCGGGGGCAATACTGCTCTGCTGGTTGGTGAGCAGGGTGTGGTGGTGGTTGATAGTAAATTAAATGCAGCCAGTGATGAGCTGATTGCACTGATTGAAGACAACTTTGAAGTGCCGATTCGTTGGATTGTGAATACCCATGCTCACGCTGATCATGTTGGCGGGAATGCAGCATTGGCTGCTGTGGGTAGTCCGATTGGCGCCAGCCCCTCAGCAGAGAGTTCTGTCAGCGATCCGGCACCAATCTATTCACATATAGGCGTGACGATCACGATGGTATCTGCTGATGAGCTTGATCTGGATGGTTTGCCTGGTAATACCTATACGAATGCTTCAATGGAGTTTTATGCTAATGGCGAGTCCGTACAGTTAATACATCAGCCAGCAGCGCATACCGGTGGTGACAGCCTGGTGTTTTTCCGACAATCGAACGTCCTGGTTGCTGGCGATATTTTTACCATTCAACGTTATCCCTTTATTGATGTGGCAAATGGCGGTTCGGTCAGGGGTCTGATTGACGCTTTGAATAATATGCTGGCGCTTATTATCCCCAACATTAATCAGCAGGGCGGCACTTATGTTATTCCTGGGCATGGCAGAATCACGGATGAATACGAGGTGGTTAATTACCGGGATATGCTGACCATTATTTATGAAAGGATCGAAGATGCGGTAGCGCGTGGTCTAAGTCTGGAAGAGGTGAAAGCCGAGCGTTTAAGTCGTGAATATGATCCTTTGTACGGTTCAGATACGGGTTTCTGGACGACGGAGCAGTTTATCGAAACCATTTATGCGGAATTGAGCCAATAAGTTTTTACAGGTAGGGCATAAGGCTTTATCGGAGGATTTCATGAAAAAGATAATGAATTTTAAAACGACCAATACCCTTGTTTTAGTAATACTGAGCTTGTTTTCGGTGAGTGCTTTCGCGCAACGAGGTGGAGCCCCTGCCGGTCCACCACCTTCTGCTCAGCAAGCAGCAGCATTTGATATGACGGGTTACTGGGTCTCTGTCGTAACGGAAGACTGGCGCTGGCGCATGCTGGTTGCAGAACCAGGGGATGTAGAAAACGGGATTCCGCTTAGTCCAGCTGGCAGGGCATTAGCCGAAGCCTGGAGGCCTGATGACAATGAGCTGGAATCCTGTCTGGTTTTTGGTGGTGCGGGCATTATGCGTTATCCGGGTCGCTTGCATATCAGCTGGGAAGATGAAGAAACCCTGCGTGTAGATTTTAGTGCCGGTGAGCAGAGTCGACTCCTGCATTTCAATGCTGCAGCTGATTCGACTGCTATGACGCCAAGCCTGCAGGGTTACACCACTGCAAACTGGTATAAAGAACGCCAGACTCGTGGGCTGGGTTTTGGCGGGCCGGTCAGAAGTTTTGAGGGCGGTAATCTGAGATCGGTAACACGAAATCTGAGACCAGCTTTTTTGCAGCGCAATGGCATTCCTTACAGTGATCAGACAAGCATTGAAGATTCATACAAGGTTATCGATGCACCTAATGGTGATCGCTGGTTAATTATTACCAGTGTGGTCACTGACCCCGTTAATCTGCAACAGAAGTGGATTACCAGTACCAATTTTAAATATGAAGAGAACGGCGATAACTGGGATCCGATTGCATGTCGCTAAGCGCTATAAAAAATATTCACTAATTAATCGAATTAGAGAAGGAATAACAATATGACTGGCTTTCAATCAGGTATGAAAAAAATCAAAGTATATTCAGCTTGTTTAATTACGGTTCTGGCATTTACACCTTTGGCCTATTCTCAGGAAAAGCCAGCCGTGGTGATGGAAGCTGCTGCAGCACTTGGCGGACTGGATGTTATTAATCAGGTGGAAAATATTACCATGATTGGTTATGGGCAATGGCTTTACCAGTTTGGTGGCGCCAACATCACAGGCTCGGAACATGCTCCGCTGAAATGGCAAGCTGCGAATGACATGAGGCGAATTTATGATCTTGGAAATGATCGTTTCCAGCAATTAGAGCGACGTAATTTTTTGTTCCCTTTTGCTGCCAGTGGAGGACATAACTTTAGTTTGCAAAACCTGATTCTGGATGGTGATATTGCCTACAGCATTGGTGGTCTTTTTGGCGGCAATGCCATTAACCGTGAACCTGAATATGCTTCTAGCCCGCTTTATGTTGATGGTGTCTACATGCGGCGTATGTGGATGCTGAATAACCCTGTTGTCCTTGTGCGAACTCTACTGGAAGAAGATACAATTATCAGTAATGTGCGTGAACAGGGAACAGAAACACTTATTGATGTACGTTTACCTCAAAGCTATGAGTTCTCGATTGGTTTTGAAAAGCAAAGCGGATTGCCAAGCTGGATACGCTGGTCACACCCACAACCTAATCTTGGTCAGATTAACCTGACAACTTATTTTACGGGTTATGTGCCAATTGATAATTTGTTACTGCCACTTGGGTATAACACTGAGCTGGACTGGCGTGAACAGGATTACTTTAAAATCTATGTCGACAATTACATCATTAATGGTGAAATCGAAGATGTATCTGCGCCGGCCAGCATCAGAAACGCCCCAGAGCTCGTGAAGTCACCTGCACCACAAATCACCGCAGCTGAAGCGGGTGAAGGTGTATGGCGTTTGAATACAGGTACTATCGTGTTCGAGTTTGAAGATCATCTGACACTCTATGAATTAGGCAACCCGAATGGTTTGGCGGTAATAGAAGCGGCGCGTAATCTGGTGCCTGGCAAACCGGTTACTGAAGTCATTGTTTCACACGGACACTTTGATCATATGCAAGGCATCAGGGATGCAATTGCAGAAGGCATCACGGTAATTGCTCGTAGAGATAATGAAGGTCTGCTTAGAGAGATGGCGACCAATGATGCGCCAGATTTTCCTGATCATCTCGAATTGAATCCTGCGCCATTAAATTTTATTCCCGTGGATGAACATTTGCGTTTGCAAGATAGTCAAATGACCGTGGATGTTTATTGGGACCGTGCCAATATTCACATGGCAGATGCATTGTTTGCTTACGTTCCTGAGCAAAATATTTTTGTAGAAGGGGATATGGCAACAGCCGCAGAAGAATGGCAGTGGTGGGGTGACAATTATCTGGACAATATTGAGTATTACGGATTGGAAGTCGACACATTGGCGCCGGTTCATATGCCCATTATGGCGCATGAAGCTGCTGTGCAAATGGTTGGAGAAGGCGTGGCTCGTGCCAGAGAGCATTGTGCTGCTGAACTTGAAAAAGGTAATTATTTTGCAGGTTGTCCGGTGCAAAGTAAGCGATTTTAAAAAATATATTTTTTAAGAAGTAACTTGGAGATCGATTATGAAAAAATCTAAGCAAAATTTATTTACCACGTTTGTACTGTCACTTGGCTTTAGCTTGTGTGCTACTGGAGCAGTATTTGCTCACCACTCATTTCCGGCAACATATGTCATGGATGAGACAGCAATAATCGAAGGTACGATGGTTCAGTTTTTGTTCCGTAATCCACACTCATTCGTGCATGTCATGGTAACTGATGAAGAGACTGGTCAAAACCAGCGCTGGGCTGTCGAGTGGGGTGGTGCCAGTGCATTGGCTGGGTCTGTCGATCGCGCAAGTCTGAAGCCTGGTGATCAGGTGCGTATTTCTGGTCAACCAGGACGTAACCCGGAAGATCATCGCCTGCGCATGCAAAGTCTTGAAGTGATCGATGGTGACTTTGAATGGAGTGGTGACTTCGATTAAGAAGCAAAATGAGCAATTTGCAATTTTGAGAATTATTCATGAACCAGGTAACCACAATCATTATTAGGTTCAGTTGTTTTTTGCTAATTGTTTGCAGCACTACAGCATTATCTCAGGTAGATATAGCCGGTCACTGGCGCAAACCTAATCATGAAGAGCATGGCAGTGAAGCGGAAATTGGTGATTACACAGGCCTTCCCTTGAATGACGCAGCCAGAATCAGGGCAGACACCTGGAACCCGGAACGCCTATTTGTACCGGAACATCAATGTGAGCCACACCCTTCACCTTATGCTCCGGTAGGCCCGTCGAATATGCGAATCTGGCCAGAAGTAGACCCATTTACCCAGGAAATTATTGCCTGGCACATGGTGCTGCACTGGATGGAAATGCATCGGATTATCTGGATGGACGGCCGCGATCATCCGCCTGTCTGGGCGCCGCATACCTGGATGGGGTTTTCCACAGGAGAATGGAACGGCGACTCTCTAACGGTCACTACGACTCATATTAAACCCGCCTGGACTCGACGTAATGGCGCCCCGCAAAGTGATCAGGCGGTGATGAGGGAACACTGGATGCGGCATGGCGATGTGTTGACTCTGGTGTCTGTCCTGGAAGACCCGCTTTATTTAGAAGAACCCTTGATCCGCAGTTTGAGTTGGGAAACGGCTCCTGGCTATCAGGTTGGCTCTTACCCCTGTCATGCCACAGTGGAGGTGGAGCATCCTGATGGTTATGTACCTTTTAATCTGCCGGGTCAGAATTCGATGCTTAAGGATAATGTAGTGAGTCAACAAGGTTTTCCGTTCGATGCAATTCGAGGCGGAGCAAAGACCCTGTTACCTGAGTACTCGCGCGAGCTTGAAGCCATGCGTATTGATGGAAACTGGAGAGAGAGATGATGACTGTGCTCTCAGCAATTTTCCGGTTCATGTGGATTTTTATTTGTAGCGGCTGGATCATCAGCAGTACTTATGCGCAGCTGGCTATCAAAGCTGATGATGTGGTGAATACCATAAATCAACATTCCGAGCTAAAGGTTTATCCGGTCAGAAAAAACATTTTCTTAGTGATTGATCCTGCAGGCGGCACTAATGTCACGGTGCAAATCGGTGATGAAGGAGCCCTGGTTGTTGATAGCGGCAGTTCAGAAAAAGCTGAATCCTTTTTGGAAGTTATCAGACAGTTAACGGCAAAACCCATACGCTTTTTATTAAATACCAATAGTGATCCTGCTTATGCCGGAGGTAATGTGCTGCTGGCATCAGTCGGCAGGGGATATGCCAGTACAAGCCGGGATGATGACTCTCGTGTTGACGGTATCGCCCATGAAAATGCGCTTTTGAATATGGTTTTTGATAACCGGTTTGAGGGCGCGCCGAATCTGGCGTTTATCAACACCAAGCAATCAATTTTTTTTAATGGCGAAACTGTGGAACTTCGGCATCAACCTGCAGCTACAGAAAGTGGTAATAGTATTGTTTTTTTTCGCTCTTCTGATGTGCTTAGCACAGGTCCGATTTTTCTGACAACAAGTTACCCAGATATAAATCTTGATCTGGGAGGCAGTATTAATGGATTAATTGATGGACTTAACGGGATTATTGACATCACCAATACCCAAAAAAATCAGGAAGGAGGGACTCTTGTCATTTCCGGGGAAGGTGGTGTTACTGATGAAGCGGGAGTGGTTGAGTATCGAGACATGTTAACCGTGATTCGAGATCGCATTAGATATTACATGGCTCAAGGAATGAACCTGGAAGAGGTTCAAGCGGAACGCCCTACCTTTGATTATGATCCGCGTTATGCAACTGTGAGTGGTTTTTCAGAAGCTTCCCGGTTTGTGGAAACCATTTACCGTAGTCTGGAAGCAGGGGAGTAAAGTCGCCATGAATAAGAGTAAAGGGAGTTGCTTTGTATTTTTGTTGGGCCTGGGGCTTAGTGTCACCCAGGCAATTGCACAACGTGGGTTTCAAGGAGAGCCGCCCTCAGCAAGGGAAGTCGCATATTTCGATTTAAGTGGCTACTGGGTTCCGATTATTACAGAAGACTGGCGCTTTCGTATGGTCACGCCGCCCATCGGTGATTTTGGTGGTGTTCCATTAAACACTGAAGGCCAGAGACTTGCTAATGCCTGGAATCCTGAGGTGGATATTGCAGCCGGTAATGAATGCAAAGCCTATGGTGTGGGAGGCATTATGCGCATGCCGACGCGTCTGCGGATAAGCTGGGAAAATAATGAGACGCTACGCATAGACAGCGATGCAGGCAGGCAACGTCGTCTTTTATATTTTCAAGCAGATAATTTGCCATCAAATCGCAGTCTGCAGGGAAGCTCACTGACCTCTTGGGAAAAACAACAACAGTCGAGCGGTTTTAACCCCTTTGCTGCAACAGAAGGGCCGGGCACATTGGTGGTTGAGACTGACAATGTAATGGAAGGTTATCTAAGAAAAAATGGTATACCTTATAGTGAAGAGGCGACGATTAAAGAATATTTCGTTCGCCATGATGATTTTGGTTACTCATGGTTTACCGTGACCACCATCGTGGAAGATCCCGTATATCTGAGTCGTTCGTTTATTACTTCTACGCATTTCAGGAAAGAACCAAATGGTAACAATTGGAACCCTTCTCCTTGTGAAATTACAGAGCCTGTAAGTTTAAGTCAGTAGTTGATTATTCAGCAAAAAAATTTTACAAGCTAATGATAAATATATTTTAGAAGCGGGTATCACACTTTACGAATTAAAACTTAAAGATACAAATAAAGTGCCGCTCAAATTGTTCACTTAGGAATTATTATTTTAAAAAATTGAATCAGGAGGAAACAATGGTCGGGATTAAAATGGGAAAAATAAAAAATATCAGCTTGCTGACACTTCTGGCTAGTCTGTTTCTTACATCTAATGTTCTGGCTCAGGATCAGGATTTAAATGCAGCACAAAACTTGCTGCTTGCTGCAGCTGAAGCGATGGGAGGCCTTGATGAAATAAATGCAGTCAGAACACTGCAGTTATACGGCTACGGTCAGGAAGCTGATGGCTTTGGTAGTGGCAATGTAGCAGGTTCACCCTATGCGCCACAAAAGTGGGGCGCCCAGAATGATTTGCAACGCATCTGGGATCTGGACAATGATCGTTTTATGATTCGCCAACGCGGTAATCTTTTATTTCCTTTTGCTGGAGCCAGAGCCCACGCTTACACCTTAAATAGACAGGTTCTTGATGGTGATACGGCGTTTCGGATTGCTGAAGATGACAGTGCTAATTTAGGTGGCGATGTCAGAGAGTTGAGAATGCAAAGCTTGTCTCATCCTCTGGCTGCCCTGAGAGCAGCAATGGCTGCTGATGCCAGTCTCAGTAATGTGCATGTTGAAGATACTGTGTCAGTGGTAGATGTAAGATTAGCTGGTGGTGAAGAATATAGCATCGGTTTTGAGTGGAAGACCGGATTACCTGCCTTTGTTGCCTGGTCAGGCCCTAATCATTTGTTAGGTGAAGTCCGTTATACCACTCAATTTACCGGCTATGTTCCTTACAGCGGTATTAAACTTCCCTTAGGGATGGTCACCTATATGGACTGGCGCGACATTGAGTTTTTTAAAATTTACGGCGAAGGCTATATTGTTAATGGAGAGATTCCTGATCTGGCTGCGCCACGTTCGCTTTCTGAAACACAACCTGGTGGTCGAAATAGTGGGCCATTACAAGCAGAAAATATTACGGGTGGTCTATGGCGTTTAAGCAATGGCACTGTGGTTATCGAGTTTGCCGATCACCTGACTTTGTTTGAACTGGGTGGTTTTGGTTATGACGATGAGACCTTGCCACAAATCAATCTTGCGCGTTCACTGGTGCCGGGTAAACCGGTTACAGAATATATTGCATCACATCAACATGATGATCATGCTTCAGGTTTGCGTACAGCTGTTGCAGAAGGTTTGACGGTGATCACGCATAGAAACAATGAAGAAATATTCCGGGAAATTGCATCTCGACCGGCACCTAATTTCCCTGACATGTTGCATAGAAATCCACGACCTATTTCTATCATAGAAGTGGGTGACAGGATGCGCTTACAGGATGAAGAACGTACGGTCGATTTATATCATGTTGTTGCTCACAACCATATGGCCGGTGCATTAATGGCCTATCTTCCAGATGAAAATATTTTAATTGAAGCCGATCTTACCCCATCCAGGGAATTACAATGGTGGGCTGACGCTTATGAGCAAAATATTAAGTTGTATGATCTTCATCCTGAAATCATTGTGTCTGTGCATTTTGGGCGTATGAGTCATACCGAAATGCTGGAGTTTCTGGCGCCAGGCAGGATAGGAGGGCAGGAGCGGTGTGTTGCACAGGCAGAGCTTGACCATTTTGTAGCAGGTTGTCCGCCTTTTTATCCTGAAGGAAATCTGATCCCGGGAATGATAGAGTTTTTTGATCCTCCGTTTGAATAATTATAATTTTGGTGGAAGAGCTTAAGAATAAGCAAATTTTAACAACACAGTTTAATAACGAGGCGGCGATAATGAAAATAATAAAAAGCGTAGTTCTGGTTTCTGGATTAGTATTTTTCAATGCCTGTTCCCCTCAGGCAGAGATGCCGGTTCAGGTATCAGCACCAATGGCAGATACATCTGCTATGTTGGCAGTAAGTACCTCAGCCGGGATAATGGATTCCGCTGCCAGTGGGACTGTGCCTGGCTCAACGGCACAGGAAGCCATTATGGCTGTGGCGGAAGCCATGGGTGGCGTTGAGCGTATTCGTACTGTACGTAATATCACCATGCTGGGTTATGGGCACCGCGCTTATCAGAATGGCGGGGGAAATATCACTGCCTTACCGGATGCTCCGCAAAAATATATTCAAGCCAATGACCTGCGCCGTATCTATGATCTGGAAAATGGGCGCTACTATCAGCAGGAGCGTAATAACGACTTGTTTCCCTTTGCTATTTATCGAGGCCATGATTTTGCACTGCAACGGCAAATACTGGATGGCAGCCTGGATGGTGACGTGGCCTACAACCTGAGTGAAACGGGCGTCGCAAGCAGGCGCAGTGAAGCCGAAGTTCGCGATTTGCGCATGTGGATGTATACCAATCCATTGCTTGCTGTACGGGCAGCATTAGATTCTGATGATAAAGTCAGTAATCGCCGCGAAGAAGGTGGTTTGACACTGGTTGATATTACGCTTGATGAAGGAGACATGCTGACTTTGGCAATACGCCCACCCACGAATTTACCAGCCTGGATAAGCTGGATCGGTCCGGATCAAAACCTAGGCGAAGTGACATATAAAACGCATTATTCAGGCTTCGTCCCCTACGATGGAGTTTATCTGCCGCTGGGTTACAACAGTAAACTGGACTGGCGCAATGTGGAATACCTGAAAATGTGGATTGATGGCTATTACATAGACAGTGATATCCAGGATTTATCAGCACCAGAGTCTGTTCTGGCTCAGGAGATACCAGAGGGTTTTGATCCGGCTTCACTGGAAATTGAAGCGGTAGCACGCGGCGTGTGGCGAATTACTGGTGGCACCATGGTCATCGAGTTTGCAGATCACATAACTTTGTATGAAGCCGGTGGCGGTCTGGATCGGGTTCGTGCAGTAGTGGCGCTTGCCAGGACTATAGTTCCGCAAAAACCCATCACTGAAATCATCGTTTCTCATCATCACTTTGACCACACAAGGGGGTTACGCCAGGCGGTTGCAGAAGGGCTGACAGTTATTTCCAGACGCACCAACGGGGTGATTTTCGAAGAAATGATGTCTCGTTCTGCCCCGACTTTTCCGGATGATTTAGAACGCAGCGGTGAGGCACTTGAATTTATTCCTGTAGATGATTCCATGGTGCTTGAAGATGAAAGTATGCGTGTTGAGCTTTACCACACCATTAATAACAACCATACCGCTGATAATTTATTTGCTTATATTCCTGAGCATAAAATGATTATTGAAGCGGATGTGGCCACTGCTGCGGAAGATCTGCAATGGTGGGGTGATAGCTGGCTCGATAATATAGCTTATCGTGGGCTTGATGTTGAGATTAATGTGCCTGTGCATATGCAAGTTATGACTTATGATGAGGTCATCAATATGGTCAATCCCGGCATTGAGCGTGTGAAAGACTGGTGTGCGGAACATGAGGCAAGTGGCAACTTTTTTGCTGGGTGTCCGGCATTTTTGCGTTAAGTGCTCATGCTGTAAAAAATAGATTTATTTAACCGGAGAAAACATATGGCGATTAAAATATTATTAAGAACTTTATTGCTATCACTGCTGGTAACGCAATCTGCTTTGGCGCAACGAGGAGATCCGCCTGTCGCCAAACTAGATATGATGAGCGCCCAAACAGCCATGACTGCTGCATTAGCTGAAGCGGATTCCAGTGATTCCAATGTGTCGATAGCCATTCTCGATGCCAACGGTGATCTGGTATTGTTCACCCGCAAGGATGGTGCATCAGCACGCGCTGTAACCAGTTCACAGGGAAAGGCGCGGGCCAGCCTGATGTTCGGAATGCCTTCCCGCGAAGTTCAGGCTGCAATTGCCAGTGGCGAGCCCTTAACTGCCAGAATTTCAGCGCCGCCGGGTGGAGCCTGGGAAATTACGCCTTTTCAGGGTGCTTTACCGATTGTACGCAATGGCGAAATTATTGGTGCGATTGGTGTAGGCGGTGTGGCGCCATCTCGTGATGAAGAAATAGCTCAAGCCGGCCTTGATGCTTTAAATTGATGATCTGATTCAACCAGGTTTACTAACGTTTGGTAAATTTAATTCTCAAACTGCATTTCAACTACTGTCAAAAATAAATAATCCGTGTCGGCTTATTATTTTTGGCAGTCATTCTTTTTTGATAAACAGTCCCATAATACCGCCAACACATATTCAATTTGAGTTTAATGTAGCAGTAAATCTGAAAGAGATGCCTGATGATGAGCTCATGGAGATGCTCAGTCACGGGTTTGAGTGGGTAAAAGACTGCTGTGCTTAACATGAAATAGTAGTAACTTATTTTGCAGGATGCCCAAAGATCTTGGGTTAAAGTGGTCATGTAAATTTTGTTTAATACTTTTTAGAATGAAAAAATATAGTAAATTTCTAATGTTTAGGCCCGACAAAAGTTCATAAATATAATTTAGGAGTAAAAAATAATAAAAAAATACTGCTGCCAGGTATATTCGGAATCTTGCTTATGCCTTTTAGTGCCTATGCCCAATAAGTTGTAAATCAATACTAAAAATCTAAAGTTAAAAATATTGTCAACGGATATGAAAAAGAATGCTGCCTTAAGAGTTGAAGCTTCACCATTTAAAAAGCAGGTTTGAACTAAAGTTCTGTCACTTTTCAGTCGAGTAATGCTGCAAGATCCTGGTGTTGTTTTAAACGCAGCAACCATTGATAAGGAATACCTGTTTCAGTGCCGACACCAAAATGTGCTCCGGCTATAGCTCCCAACATCATCGCGCGTCCACAGGAATCGCCTCCCGCCAGAATATTCATCTCCGTCGCCTGTTTGAATGAACTGCTATGCTTAAGGATATAAGTGACCAGTGGCATGGTATTTTGCAGGCCACAGCTTTGTCCGAAAATACCGGCTACAGAATCAAGTTCACTTGCATCCATATTCAGGGCAAGTTCCAATTTTTCTTTAATGGCTTGCGGCATGAAATTGCTCGCCTGGTTATAAGCATCGCTGATGGATGCACCAGCCAGAACGGGCATCAAAACACGTGAAAAATATATTCCACAGGACACGGCCAGGTCATTATTGTTGGTAACTCGTATAGCTGATTCCAGAATGCTGTCGCTCACGCTATCTTCTGAGCAATAAGCATATAAAGCTGCGACCGGCGTTAAAGCCGGAATCTGATCATCGTCGGCGCCCGAAGCTTCAGTGCTCTTATTTTCCGCATTGTCAAAATCAATGCTCTGTAAATTCTTTAATGTAATGCCGGTAGGTTTATCGATATATCCGCTAAAACTTCCGCCAGGTCCGAAGGTTGCAATAAAGGACTGCTGAAATTTTCGCATCTGGAATTCACCAGAAGTATGCAGGTGTCCCAAATTAAGCAGATAGGTTTCACCGTAGTGTGACTGATCACCGGCTTGCTTGCCGGCATGAGCAAAATAGCCAACTTTCCCGGCATAATGATCGGGGTTTGGATTAATGAAGGCGGGGGAGTTTCCTGAAGTTTCGGCAATTACCTTTTGAAGACGTTCGAGGTCATACATCCAATGCAAGCCAAGGGCTGCGGCATCTGCAACCAGAGCACCCAGAGCACTGTTTTGCTGTCTTATATTCATGATGATTTTTCCAGTTTAGATCTTAATAAGCCGATACCCATCGCTGCCATGCTGATAGAAACAAAGGCATTCAGGTAGTTGAAAAAAGCATAGGGAGCATATTCAAGCACCGGTACACCAAGTGTGGCGGCATAAAAAGCGCCCGCCGTGGTCCATGGAATCAGGCCTGTTGTGAGGGTGGAACCTTCTTCAACAGAGCGGGATAGCACAGCCTTATCAAGTTTTTTTGCTGCGAAAGCCTCGGAGAATAACTGGCAATTCAGGATGATGGAAATATAGGCTTCGCCCATCGCCATGTTGCCAATAAAGCCTGACATAATCGTTGTGGAAATCAGTGTTGTAAGACGTTTTACCCGTGCGAGTATGCCGGCCAACAACACGTTTAGAAAGCGTCCATTGTGCAAAATGCCTCCCAGCGCCAGTGCCATCAGGGCAAGTATTAAAGTCCAGGACATACTGCTGATGCCGCCGCGCCCAAGCAGGGCATCCAGATTTTCGATACCCGTGGTGCCAGGTGTATTTAGCCACAGCGCATTTAAAACCGTGACCAGACTTTCCTGCTGATACATCACAGCAATCCCAACAGCCGTCAGTATGCTGGCGGACATCGCCAGCTCGGCAGTTACCCTTTTGATACTCAGTACCAGCATAACGAGTAAAGGCAGCAGGGTAATCAGCAGGGATAAGCCAAATTGCTGTTCCAGCGCCTCTTGAATTAATACTATTTCATTAATGGCCAGTGAGCTTTCGTTAAAACGAATGCCAAGCACCAATAAAATTACCAGTGTTATGAGAAGGGTAGGAAAGGTCGTGTACAGCATGCTGCGTATATGTCGGTAGATATCAGTACCTGCACTCATGGCGGCGAGATTGGTGGTATCCGAAATCGGGGACAGTTTATCACCAAATGTTGCACCTGATACCACCATGCCTGCCACCAGGGGCAGGGGGATGCCCATGCTGTCTCCAATACCTATCAGGACCACTCCCAGGGTTCCCGCTGTTCCCCAAGCTGTGCCGGTAGCGACAGACATAAAACAACATAAGACCAGTCCTGCAACCAAAAAGCTTGCCGGGTTGAGTATATTCAGTCCATGGTAAATAAGTGCTGCGATGGTACCGCTATGCATAAAGCTGGCAATCACCATGCCGATCAGAATAAAGATATATATGGCAGGAAGCGCTCTGGTGATGGCTTCAGTCATCCATTTCCGAATGGTTTTGTAATGGCAGCCTAAAAGGCGGGAATTGAAACCCGCCCATAGCAGACAGAGAAACATCAGACTATGCAGGCTGATTTCAAAGGCAAACAAGCCACCGGCAATGATGAGCAGAATTCCACCAAAGCAAGTAATGGCGTGTAACAGTGAAGGTGAGTTAACTAGAGAGTCGGTTTCTGTAGGCATGTACTACGCAGGATATAAACTTTTGCGACTAATGTAAAAAGAGTTCTTCATTGTGTTCTCAGTGGCTGCAGTGATGAATTCAAATTGCTGTAACGTATTACGTGTAATTAGCGCCGGTCAGTTTGTAGTTCGTTCGCATTCGCTCCTCACCTACAAACTGCAACTGCTATTGAGGAACAGTGATGAATTCAAATTGCTGTATCGTATTACGTGTAATTAGCGCCGGTCAGTTTGTAGTTCGCCTCACCTACAAACTGCAGCCGCTATTGAGGAGCAGTGATAAATTCAAATTGCTGTATTGTATTACGTGTTCTTAGCGCCGCTCAGTTTGTAGTTCGCTCGCACTCGCTTCTCACCTACAAACTGCAGCCGCTTATCGAAGAGGTATGCAGATAATAATTTACCTTGATTGATTTAAACTGTTTATATTGTTTCGGAAAAGTATCAACACTCAATACCTTTGAGTAGGTAAAAAACTAATCATTTGTTTTATCACAAATGCATTGATGGCTTATTTGTTAAGCTAGCTTCTGTTTACAAGGATTGCATTTTAAACACTGATAATTATGCCAATAAGTAAACCCTCAACAGTAAAGCCGAGCTGGGTTCAACATCCTCAGAGAGTCTGGTTTCGCAAAGTTTTAATGCAAATTCATTTGTGGAGCGGTATAAGCATCGGGTTGTATATATTTTTTATCAGTATCACCGGAAGCGTGCTGGTTTATCGTAATGAATTGTATGTCGCCGCTACGCCAAATCCAGTAACTGTCAAAAGCTCTGCGCCATTATTGAGCGATGAGAGACTGGTTGAAGAAGCAATACTCAGTTATCCGGATTCCCGCTTAAATCGGATCAACCGATCCGGTGATCCTGATAGGGCAGTGGAAGTCTGGTTAAATTATGAGGGCGAGATCGTAAAGCGTTTTTTTGATCCACGGACCGGGATGGATATTGGTAGTGCAGACAGAACCGGGCAGATGCTGGTGATAGGACTGATAGAGTTGCACGAGAGTTTTCTGGCCGGACCAACCGGGCGAACAATAAATGGCCTTGGTGCAATCGCCATACTTTTATTGGTTTGTACGGGAATCATTATCTGGTGGCCTGGCAGCAAACGCTGGCGGCGTAGCCTGATGCTGAAAACGAACGTCGGATGGAAGCGCTTCATCTGGGATATTCATAGTATGGTTGGCTTCTGGAGCTTTGGCTTCATCGTCGTGTTTGCGTTCAGTGGCATCTATCTTTGTTTTCCGAATTTCTTTCATGACCTGGCCGATAAAATCCAGCCCATTACTGCTGAAAATGCGGGAGAGCGTTTCGTTGACAAGGTACTTTACTGGCTGGCTTTTCTGCATTTTGGGCGCATTAACGGCATTGGCATTTCCTGCAGTGGACCGGGTCTTTGTGATCAGTCTGTGAAGGCAATTTGGGCTTTGTTTGGTCTGGCGCCAGCTGTAATGTTTGTGACCGGTTCGACCATGTGGTGGAACCGGGTAGTAAAACGCTGGAGACGTACAAGCGCTAAAAACAACCGTTCTGCCAGGCAGGAAACTGTCCAATAAGTCGTCAGAAACAAGTCTCATGTTACGCTACTGTAATTTTACAGCCTCAGGTATGCCGTAGACAGGGGTCTGAATGCCTTCCATGCGGGCCTTGATTTGCAAGGCCAGATAGCGTGAATAAAAGCGCGCCTGGTAAAGGTTTCCGGCCTGGAACCAGAGCTTATCCTGTTGCGTGGGTTTCCACATATTACGTGATTCGCCTTCCCAGGGGCCGGGATCATGTATCGTTTCAGAGCCTATTCCGCCACAGATACCAACCTTATCGGCGACTTCCTTGCTGATCAAATCTTCTATCCAGCCAATCATGTTGCCATAGCCGGTTGCGTAAACAATCAGATCTGCTTTCAGTTCAGTATCATCATCAAAGATGACCGAATCTTCAGTAATTTCTTTCACGCCGGTAGTGGTTTTTAATTTGATTTTGCCATCGGCAACCAGTTCACTGGCACCTACATCAATATAGTAGCCAGAGCCGCGACGTAAATACATGATGAAGGCGCCACTGCCGTCTTCGCCGAAATCCAGCATAAAACCGGCTTTTCTGAGACGTGCATAAAATTCTGCATCGCGTTTCTGAATTTCCGCATAAATTTGCTTCTGCCCTTCGGTAAGCAGGCTCACAGAGAGTGAAGCAAGGATCATATCGGCTTTATCTGTAGAAATGCCCTTTTGCACAGCCTCCTCGGAATAGAGGTCATTCAGTGCAAGTTCCATCAGTGGTTCAGATCGCACAATCAGTGTGCTGGAACGTTGTACCATAGTGACGTCGACATCACTTTCCCACAGTGCAGCGGCAATATCGTGGGCTGAATTATTGGAGCCTATCACGAGGGCTTTTTTACCTTTGTAAGCATCAGGTCCGGGGTGGGCGGATGAATGGTGCTGATCTCCTTTAAATTTTTCCATGCCTTTAAAGCTTGGCAAATTGACCTTACCCGACCTGCCTGTGGCCAGAATAAGCTGAGTTGGCTGTAGTTCAAGTTCCTTACCGTCGCGATCAATTGTGACTGACCATAACCCGGTCTCTTCATTGTAGTGAGCCTTTTTGCAACTCGAGTTGGTCCAGTAATTAAGCTCCATAACCTTGGTATAAACTTCCAGCCAGTCGCCCATTTTGTCTTTGGGTGTGAAGACTGGCCAGGTATCCGGAAAAGGCATATAGGGTAAATGGTCATACCAGACAGGGTCATGCAGACACAATGATTTATAGCGCTTACGCCAGTTATCGCCTGCTTTGGGGTTTTTCTCAATGATGATACTGGGTACACCAAGCATGCGCAGTCTTGCGCCCAGCACGATGCCATTCTGGCCGCCGCCAATGATCAGGGCATAGGGCTGTTTCGTATAACCAAGTTCCTGCCTTTCCTGATCAAGAGCAGCTTGCCAGTTCTGCCTGTTTTTTGCTGCGCCGTGTATCGTGCCTAGAGGTCTCTTCGACTTGATACTTTCTTCATATCCCTTTAAATCCGAGATGGTTGTCAGTAAGGAAAATATTTTGCCATCAAGAATTCGGATATGGCCATAACCTTGTGCCACTTCAGTTTCAAAGTTGATCCAGCCTGAATACATGCCATTTTCTTCGCTGACCTGATCCTGTTGGTCGAGTCTGAAGGATGTAGCCTTGATCTGCTGCAATTGATGCAACAACATATCACTGATTTGAGCTTTGCCTTCCAGGGTTTTTATATTCCATGTAAAGGCAAGCAGGTCACGCCAATAGGCGTTCTCATGAAAACAACTCATAATGGAAGTGACATCCATCCTGTCCAGGGCAGTATTAAAAGTGAGCAGAATGGCATTTATTTTAGTTATGATTGAATCATTCAACTTGGTTGCTCCTGTGATAGTGTTTTAATTATTCGCATCCAAAATACTTTAACAAGCAATCCTGGCATCAGGCTCCATAGTAAAATATGAGGATATCTTATCAAGCTCAAATAATGATAAGATTTGATTGAGAGTCTTAATTTCCCCCACTTTGAATTGCGATCATTGTGTTTCCTGTACTCGTCAATGTCCACAAATTTAATTTTTATGGTAGTGTTGAATACAAGCAGAATTTAAATTTCAGTACGACATTTATATATAGGGCGACACGGTTTAATGTAAAAATATGCAAAACTCAAAATATGAAATATTGATCGCAGAAGACAGCCCTACGCAGGCTCAGGTATTGAACTATATACTGGAGAAAAATGGCTTTTTAGTAAACGTAGCCAGCAATGGGTTTATGGCTTTCGAAATGGCTAAGGTTAAAATTCCTGATTTAATAGTCAGTGATATTCTGATGCCAAAATTGGATGGCTATGGTTTAAGCAGGGCAATTAAAACTGATCCTGAATTATGTGATGTCCCCGTAATACTTCTTACTTCTCTGGCAGAATTGCATGATATTTTGAAGGCACTTGAAAGCGGTGCTGACAGTTTTGTACGAAAACCTATTGAAGAAAAATTTCTGATATCACGAATTAATTATTTTTTGGAGATATTTGAACTTAGAAAAAAAATAAAACAAGATAAAAGCAAGAAAAGTTTAGATGTCATTTTAGATGGCGAGCAAAGATCAATTGCAGCAAATCGCCAACAAATTATAGATCTGTTGTTTTCTACCTATGAGCAGGCAATCAATATAAACCATGAGTTAAATGTTTCAAATCAAGAACTAAACCTGGCAAAAACTCTGGCTGAGCAGGCTAATGCCAGCAAATCGCAGTTTTTGGCTAACATGAGTCATGAAATTCGTACGCCCATGAACGGGGTGATAGGCATGGTGGAATTATTGATGCAGACTGATCTAAATCCGGAACAGCAATCTATGTTGAAGATAATTAATGATTCTGGTCAGTCAATGATGGCTATCATTAACGACATACTGGATATTTCCAAAATTGAAGCAAATAAAATGGAACTGGAAGCGGTTACGTTTAATGTTGCGGAGCTGTTAAAAAGTGCAGAACAAATGCTGTCAACAGCTGCTCATAATAAAAATTTAAAATTGCTTGTATCAGTTGCTCCAAATATACCTGTTAAAGTATCAGGAGACCCGGTCAGGATCAGGCAAATTCTTACCAATTTACTTGGCAATGCCATAAAATTTACTGAGCAAGGAGAAATTCGTCTAACATTAGAGAGAGTAGACATTACTGAAAAAGTTGAAGGCGATAACAGTGATGAAAATATTCAGGATAAAGGCGATTTTCTTGCTGTTGGTGATTGTAAGTTAAAGTTTACTGTGGCCGATCAGGGTATTGGGATTGACGAGGAGTATCTGGATGATCTGTTTCTGCCCTTTAGTCAGGAAGATGCATCTACCACGCGTCGCTTTGGAGGGACTGGACTTGGACTTGCAATATGCAAGCAATATGCAGAGTTGATGAATGGGCATATCACCGTCAAAAGTCTACCAGGTAAAGGTTCTGAGTTTTCTGTCATATTGCCATTGACTTTAATAGAAGAATAACCAGACACAGCAGTAAATAATTGGTCTCGGCGTTGGTTCTATCTTGATGAAAATAGCTCTATAGAAGTCGGGGTTTTATTAAAAATTAATTGTAATGATTGATATGCTCGCTGCTTTTATGGCAACACGCTTATGGCAACACGCTGGATAGCCTTATAAGCAGTACATTTAAATGTTCCATCAGAATAGCAAGATTGGTGCTTTCTCCATTTTTAATCTCCAGCTCAGTTGCTGCTGCAAATTTTGCCAGTGTCAGCGCGCCGATGCTATGCGCTGAACCTTTTATACTGTGCGCAATTCTTCTTTGCTCTTCCTGATTCCAATCTGCACCGGATTCCCAGCTTTGAAATATATCACTAAACTCTTCATAAAATGCCTGCAATATTCTTACTAAAGTCGCAGCACCAGTACTGGATAATATTGTTCCTGAAAAATCAAAGCCTGCATCTTTTTCCAGATTGGCTAAAATGCTTTTTGCAGATAATTCATTATTATCATTTTCAGTGCCACTAATTTCAATTTTGTTTGAAGTAAGCGGATGTTTTGCAGGGGCAGGTTTACTTTTATTTGAGGCCTGTACATTCATGTCTGTTTTCAACGGCAGCCATTTTATTAAGGCAGATAGTAGTTTTTCTACGTCAATAGGCTTATTCAAATGATCATCCATCCCGGCCTGGTCGGAACTCTGAATATCTTTCGAAAAAGTTGCTGCAGATAAGGCCAATATGGGTAGGGTGCCACGCGGTTTGAATTTTCTGATTTCAATAGTGGCTTCAAAGCCATCCATTACTGGCATTTGTAAATCCATAAACACTAAATCAACGGCTTCCCTGGATACTGCTTCAACACCTTCTCTGCCATTATTGGCGATGATGATATTAAAGCCGTATTGAGCTAGTAGTTCCTGAATGACAAGCTGATTAGTAATATTATCTTCAACCAGCAATATTTTAGGAGGCTGTGTGAGTTGACTGATTTTAGCTTTTAATTCAATTTCGAGTTCTTCTCTTTTACTGTCTTCCCTTTCTTCAATAATAAACTTAATCACACCCATCTCTGCTAGTGTATTAAGCAGCTTGGAAATAGTAACGGGTTTTTGTAATACCTGTATGTCATCTCTGAAAGCGTCTGATTCTTCAATTTCTGTGCGTTCTGCTCCTGTGACCATTAGCACAGGCGGAACAAACTGCAAATGATGAGTTTCATAAAGCGTCTGAATTTTTTCAATTAACTGGAAGCCATTCATTGCAGGCATTAGCCAGTCCACTACAAAGAAATCAAATTGATCTCCTTTAGCAATTCTGTGGGTAATTTTTTTTAAGGCTTCTGGACCACTAAGGGCTGTAAAAACATTGCACCCCCAATGCGATAGCATTTCAGAAATGATTTCACAAGAGATAGCTTGGTCATCAACCACTAATACATTTTTACGAATTTGCTCAATATTCGTTAATTTAAGTTCTGGTTTGTCACTTAATGGAAATGTAGCATCAAACCAGAAAGTAGAGCCTTCATTGAGAATGCTTTTGGCCTGTAGCGTACTGTTCATTAACTGGACAAGCTTAAAGCTAATTGTCAGACCAAGACCGCTACCGCCAAACATTCTAGTGGTGCTGGTATCTGCCTGTTCAAATGCCTCAAAGAGTCTGGTCATGGCCTCTTTACTAATACCCATGCCGGTATCTACCACACTGAAACGGATCTTAATGGAATCATCTTTGCGGTTTAGCACCGTTGCTGAAAGAACGATCTCACCTTTTTCCGTAAATTTGACAGCATTGCCCAGTAAATTATTTAAAATTTGCGTCAAGCGGGTGCGATCACCAATTAGTATCGAGTTTATTTGGGTATCCATTGATAAGTGGATATGTACACCTTTCATATCAGCACTGGGCGCAAACAAATCTATTGAATTTTCCAGTACTTCAAGTAATGAAAAATCGGCAGCTTCCAGGGTTACTTTGCCAGCTTCGATTTTGCTGATATCAAGGATATCATTGATGATATGCAGCAAAGATCGTGATGAGGATTGAATCTGATGTACATACTGTTGTTGTCTCTTATCTAATTCAGAAAGTCGTAATATATCAATTAGCCCCATAATTGCTGTCATTGGAGTCCTGATTTCATGGCTCATATTTGCCAAAAAGTCACTTTTTACCTGTAGCAGTCGATCAGCATTATTAATTGCTTCGCGTAATTCATTTTCCCTTCTGGCAACACCGTCTTTAATCATTGAAAGTGAATTTATCAAATTATTAACTTCTTTACTGTTTGCTCCTGGTAAGGCCACATTGTAATCACCACCTGCAATTTTCAGCGCCGTAGATGAGAGTGAACTAATCGTTCTCAGTTGTCTGGCGACTAGCAATAAAAGAACAAAAAGGATGATAAGACCGATACCCACCGTAGATACCCAAAAATCCAGTATGAGGGGCAGCAGGCCCAATTCGATTGCAGATTCAGGCAGCACGAACCATATCTTTAATTCGCGGGCATTGGCGCCAGGAATTAAATTGACAGTTTTATCAAAAATATAAAAGGGCCCGTCATTGCTGTCGGCTTCGTATAATGTATTATCAGTGACATCTGCAATATTCAGGTTACTATTATCAGTCCCGTCAAAAATTCTGATGTTTGAGTAATCATCTTGAATTCTGTCGCTTCTGTCATACATGAAGGCAAAGGTTTTACTTCGGTCTGGATGGAAAAGGTATTCGCCATCACTGTTAGTGACAAAAATTTGCAGTGCTGAGTCCTCAGATCGAAGATCAATGTATTCAGCCATGCCTTCAAAGGCTGAGCTTATATTGTAATTAAGAACGATTATGCCGAAGAACTCGCCATTGTCAGCATAGACCGGCGTAGCTGATCGTATGGTGGGACGCGCAGGTTCTTCAATGATTCCACCGTTTTCCGCATTGAGGTCTATGCGTGAGAAGTAAGCAGCATCCACTGGTAACAAACGGGTTTCCTGGAAGTATTCTCGCGGACCTTTAGGCTGTAAATTTTCTTCACTGATAATCGTGATTTCGCCATCGGCTGATTCAACCCTTATTATTTCCTTTCCGTCTTGTGCAGCACCAATATAGCGAGCCTGATAATAATTCGGGTTTATGGATAAAATTTGTACAAAAGTAAATTGCAGGCGCTCAATCCAGTTTTGATGAGTAATGTTAGTGACCGGATCGAGCAGTCCATCTGCAGATGAACGGGTTATCCCTCTTGTGGCAGGGGCTCGTGCCAGGAATAAGGTGTCACGGCGGAGTTTTTCAGTTTCATTGAGCAGGTTGATTTCGAGCTGGCTGCTTAATGCAGTGAGCTGGCTGGTATATTGACGATAATTGGTTTGTTTCTGGTCAGCGGCAAAATAGATTGCAAATAGGGTAGTAGCAACAATCCAGATTATTGTCACCGCCCCAAGCATCTGTGTCCGTAACGAAATATTTCTTAAATCCATGAAATCTTCCCTGCAAGCTGTTTCTTAATTTAGTCGTGGCTATTAGGTGTTTATTAACAGTGTTAAGGACGGCTATTCAAATAGTATGCTAATAAGAACAAATATACGGGTTGGTCAATGTATTGATGAATTGAAGAGTCCCTATACTGTATTTCTATTTTATAATGCCATTTTATATGTTGATGAACTATTGTTTATCAGCTTATACGGATAATAATTAATTTGTATTATTGTCCTATGAAAGGTATTCGTTAGGCGGTGTTTTGTCCAGCAACTTTGATACATTAAAACTATACAGGAATTTTTGGCGCAAATAGTTCAATTGAAGTATACGCAGCAAACGTAGCAGTAGATGAGCTGTTATCGTGTTAAGAGAATGTGAGTAGAGGAGTGCAGCTTTTGAGAAGCTGCAGTAAAGCTGGAATAGACTAGATGGAAAGTGATAATTCAGTTGCGAAATATTGTCCGCTACGTATAGCCGTTACACGCACCGTTTTGTTTGATTGTAGCAAGCTGGCCTGGTACAAAAATTCTTCATTATTTCTCACTATTGCACCATCGACGGTGACGATGACGTCATTAACTTGCAAACCACTCATGTCTGCAGGGCCGCTAGGTGCAACGGTCATTACCAGAGCGCCAATGGCTTGTTGAAGACCCAGTGTGGCGATCATGTTAGTTGTTACGTTAGCGGTTTTAATTCCTACCGGATCCTGATCTGAACCATCAGTATTTAAAAATCTATTGACCATCAGGTCGATGATATTGGCAGGGATGCCGAAAGAGATGCCAATAGAAGAACCGGTGGTTGAAAATATTTTTGAACTCATGCCGATTACTTCGCCGTTACCATTGATAATGGGGCCGCCTGAATTACCTGGATTAATCAGCATGTCAGTCTGTATGTAGGAAGATGCTTGTTGTTGTGAACTTTCGCTGTTCAGGTTTCTGCCTAAATAGCTGATGATGCCCGTAGTGACAGAATATTCAAAAGAATATGGTGAACCTATACCCAAAACTGCCTGACCAACTTTGAGGATCTGGTCTTTATCGGCCAGTTTGACAGGCGTTAAATTGTTAGCGGTAATTTGCAGTAATGCGATATCCGATGCATGGTCTATACCGATTATCGTAGCTTGTGCGGACTGTCCATCATGCAATTTAACGGTAATGGTTTCTGCATTATCAACAACGTGAGCATTGGTTATTACGAATCCGCTTTCTGAAAGAATGAAACCTGAACCTGAATTAACCAGACCTGTATTCAGGATGCTGGCGATAAAGGCGCTTTCTTCTGGGTTGCTGACCGGCATATTGCCTGAATCAGATTGCTGAGCAGCAGCAGAGCTATCCAGAGTCGTGGTTATTGTCACAACACTTGGCAGTACTTCTTCTACAATTTCTGAATAGTCTGGCAGATTGTTTGCGAGCACGTTGAATGGTACAGACAAAGTTGCCAGAGTAAGCAGTAAAAATGTAGTTTTGATGAAAGTGTTCATTGTCTGGCTCTTAAAGTTTTTAACGTGTTACTTGCGTTTCGATAGGATGCATACTGCGGCTCAGAGCATGTTAAGTCTAAGTAATTAGTGTAATTAAAGGTAAAGCGGGAGCGCTGTTTGGTTACAATTGTTTACAATTCAGGTTTCTGGAATGCTCTGCTGCGGTGGCATTCTGCCATCATGAGCGAAAAGGAACCCTAAAGTATAAAAGTGACAGAGTGCCCATATCGGGCGCTGGAAAGCTTAGCGGATAGGTTGATGGGTAAGGAAGCTGGTCAAAATTAATGAGAAGAATTAAATAGCAATAAATTGCAATAGTTTCAGTTGGAATCTACCAGTTTATAACCTTCACCGCGTACCGTGATCAGGGTAAGCCCGCAATCAAATGCCGTAAGCTTTTTACGTAATTTGCTGACCAATACATCGACAGATCTGGTAAAAGGGGACCATTCCCGTTCATAAATATCAAGCGAGATTGTTTCTCTGGATATCGCTTCATCTTTAGCGGTGATAAACAATTCAAATAACTTGAATTCGTAATTGGTTAATTTGATGCTGTTGTTATCCTCTGTGCTTAAGGTGAAGTGATTTTTATCGAGGATCAGCCCGTTAAGAGTCGATTTTCCTGAGCCGTTATTGCTGGCTGTCGTCGTTTCATCTGTAGTTGCACTGTTCAGAGAATTGTCCTGCGCTACGGCAATGCGGCGCAAAACGTTTCGACATCTGGCCTTGAGTTCACGATTGTCGAAAGGTTTGGCTATATAATCATCCACACCAATTTCCAGGCCTACTAATCTGTCTATCTGGTCATCGCTGCCTGTGAGCATAATTAAGCCAAGGTTTTTCAAATTGCGTAGATCCCTGGCGATTTCAAAACCATAATGATTCTTCAGGTTGAGGTCCAGCAAAACAAGATCTACCGAGTGCTTTTCTATGGCCAGATTAATATCCTCACTTTCATCGATTTCGATTGCCTTAAATTCATTCTCTCCAAGTAATTGAAGCAGAATTTTAACCATGAACGGATCGTCATCGATAATCGCTATTACGGGTATTTTTGTATTACTCATTATTCAGAATACTTCTAATTATTGATGGTTGGATATCTTTCCTGCCATTCCTCATACCAGGCTGCCAGGAAATGCGCAGGCATTGGTTTGCTGATGAAATAACCTTGAGCAATATGGCAGCTTGAGTTTGCCAGAAAAATCCAGTCATTAATGTTCTCAACACCTTCTGCTTTGACGTCTATACCCAGATTGATTGCTAACTGCATACTGCCGCTGAATATGCCGAATATAGTTTTATCCTTATATGCATCATGGACAAAGTTTTTATCTAATTTCAATTCATTAAACGGAATGTCCTGAAGCTGGGCTATGGATGAGTGCCCTGTGCCGAAATCATCAATGGACAGATTGACGCCTCTAAGTCGGAGGCTGGTAAGAATATTGAGAACAAGAGGGTACTCTTTCATTAACTGAGATTCTGTTATTTCCAGAGTTAATCTGTCAGCAGGAATGTCAGCGTTCTTTAGAGCGGATTCAATTAAAGTGATGACGTTTGTGGAATTGATGTTTGCCATTGAGATATTGATGGATAAGGAGATATCCAATCCACTTTTTCTGAAATGACTCCAATCTGTAAAGGCCTCAATCAATACATGATTAAAGAGTTCGTCTATTAAGCTATTGTCTTCAGCTAGGGTGATGAACTTGTTGGGTTGCACCAGGCCATCATCAGGATGGGCCCATCGGACAAGTGCTTCTACGCCAATAAATTCACCTGTTTTGACATTAACCTGTGGTTGGTATTCATTAAATAGTTCGCCTGTTGCAAGTGCTTGCCGCAAGCGATCTACTGTATATTCAGCGCCTGTATTATTAACATGTACTTGTGGCTCTGAGTTTGTGAAAATATCCAGATATGTATTTAATTGCTCTGCTGTGATGGGTTTTTGAATTTGTCCGAGTATCGACAGACCATAGCTTGAGGTCATTTTTACGGTGGCATTCTGAATTCTTTCATCTGCACCACTGATCAGTAAAATGCTGCCTGTGAAAGGTGTTTCCTTTAATAATGAAATAAAGGCGACGCCATCCATGATGGGCATATTGAGATCCAACAGGATCAGGGCATCATATAAATTCTTGTTGTTTAACTGATCAATAGCTTCCAGGCCATTGGTGCAGGAAATAATCTTTCTGATACCGTAAGCCGTTAATTGAGCCGTCAGTATTTTTCGCTGAAACTGGTCATCATCAATTAAGACTACCTGGACGTCTTGCCTTTTACTATCCATGCTGATTTCTCCATTGGCTAATTTCATGCATCAGATCTTCAAAGCTGCTATTAAAGGTGTGCATCAGTTCTGATATTTCAAAACTTTCATTCTGCTTGGCCAGAGCTTCCAGATTAATGCAGGTATTTGCAAAACATAATGCACCTATAGAGCTTGAAGAAGATTTAAGCATGTGTGCCTCTCGCTCCAATGCCAGGCAATCTTCTTTCTCTGCTGCTTTTAGTATTTTCTGTTTGGCTGTATTTGCTGAATCTACATAGCTGTTCAAAAAATCAATAATTAGCTCATTATTATTACCAATCAAGTCTGACAAGATTGTTATATCAAGTACAGCTAATCTGCTATCTAACTCCTCTGTAGGAGTTTCAGAAAGATTATTCTTTTGAATGTTATTGTCGATACTGATGGTGTCTGAAATAGATTGTGAAGCTTTTGAGTTTGCAATGTCTAAGTGCTGTTCTTGATTAGTCCACTTGGCCAGGCTTGCACTTAAATCATTTAAAGAGACTGGTTTAACCAGGTACTCATCCATACCGGCATTCAGGCAACGCGTATTTTCTCCTTTGGTTGCATTTGCCGTACAGGCAACAATAGGTAAATGCTGGTCGTCACCTTCCTGATGACGGATCGCATTGGTTAATTCATAACCATCCATCGAAGGCATATGCAGGTCAGTCAATACCATGGAGAATTCTTCCTGATATAACATTTTCAAAGCCTGCGTGCCATTTTCTGCAATCTTGTAACTATAGTTTAAAAATTCTAACTGATTGGCAATAACTTTTTGGTTGATCTCATTATCTTCAACAACAAGAATATGGGCTTTACTTTGGCCGTCTCTGTTGTAGGTGGTCGATTGAAATTCAGGCTTACTTGGTTCCGCTGATTTGTTCTGGCCGGGTAATTCATGGGGGAGTTCCAGGATGGAAAGTAAATCAGAAAATGTTGTTTCAAAAATGGAGTGTCGGGTTACATAAAAAATTCCATGCTCAATGTTGGCGGGGATATTGTCAGACGACGAATGAACGACGACAGTTTTATACGCCTTAATGGACTTCAGTTCATTCAACATCTCTCTGGTAAGTTCATTTTCAGCATTTTGGTTTGTATGCTCGTTTAGAATTAATAATATATCTTGTTTAGTTTTACGATAATCGACTGTTTTTGGATTAATTTGATTTATATCCTGAATGATAAAGGTTTTAGCGCCATAAAATTGCAGCCAGTTAGTCCAGTTATTATTGGTTTCCTCATTGTCGCTGAGTATATAAAAAACGGTTTCAGTGAATTTGGAAGCTGGGGTAAAAACTTTATCAGTGGCAGTCTTTAATGGTATAGAAAACGTAAAGGTGCTGCCAGTGCGCTCTTCACTTTCTACCGCAATTTCTCCCTCCATTAATTCCGCCAGGCGTTTGCAAATAGGTAAACCAAGTCCTGTTCCGCCATAGCGCCTGGTTGTAGAGGAGTCTGCCTGCGAAAAGGGGTCAAAGATTAATGTTTTAGAATGTTCCGCAATGCCAATGCCGTTATCTTTGACCTCAAAACATAACTTGGCATCCTTGCTAAATGCCCTAAGGGACACTGCCCCGGGTGTATGTTGATTTGTCGAAAATTTTATTGCGTTACTGAGCAGGTTTATCAGTACCTGCTTGATCCGGACGGGATCGACTATAACTTGCACAGCTAAGTCGGGTTCCCGATAAAAAGATAAGCTGACGCCAGCAGTATTGGCGACAGGAATAATAGTCTTGCAGGTTTCTATAATTAGTTCGGATAAATTAATTGTTTCTTCATCTAAAATGATTTTGTCTGCTTCGATCTTGGAAAAGTCCAATATATTGTCAATAATCATAAGCAGGTTTTTCGCTGAATATTTGATGATTTCAACTTGATCCTCTTGTTCAGAACCGAGCTTGCTCTGACCCAATATATCAACAGTGCCGATAATGCCGTTCATGGGGGTGCGTATTTCATGACTCATGGTCGCCAGAAAAAGGGATTTTGCCCGGTTTGAGGATTCTGCTAATTGCCTTTCTTTAAGTAAGGCTCTGGTGCGCTCCCTAACTCTGATTTCCAGGGATGTTCTTTCCTTTTCCAGTTCAAGATTTAACTGCATCAGCGATTGTGCATTATTTTCAAGCTCTTTGAGCGTGTTAAACGTATCGGTCATATCATGAATAACACAACTTACCATCATGCGGCCATCTGAGGTGTAAACAGGGTTGATGCCAAGTTCAGTGGGAAAAGTGCTTTTATCTGAATTCATGAATTCAAATTCAATGTTACTTGTGGCTGTGGGATTACTAAGGAAGATTTGACTAAGCTCATCGTGCCTTTTAATTTTGGAATCTGGCATCAGTTCAATGATATTCATTGTTTGTAATTTTTCTACTGTGTACCCAAACAGTTCTTCAGCCTGATGATTAGCCAATTTAATATAACCATCGGTATTGATCAGGAGAATAGCCTCATTGACTGATTCAAAGACTGCTTTAAATAAATTTTCACTTTCTTGCAATGCTTTTTCAGCTTCGGTTCTGTGGGTAACATCGGATCCTATCGTCCCAACAGCATATATTTCTCCGTTCTTGTCGAGTAAGGGGAACTTCAGGGCGCGATAGTCTCTTGCTTCACGGCCTAGAGCCTTGATTGAATAATATTGTTCTATGGCTTTCTTTTCATGAATAACTTCTTGCGTATGTACCTGAAGTTTTACGACTGAATCACTTTCCAGAAATTCATCACTGTTTACGCCTGCAATAGATTCCTCACGCTGCATATTGTTGATTTCCTGCGTTGCCTTGTTGGCATAAATCAAACGGCCAACGATATCGGATACATAGAGAATATCTGGAATATTTTCAAAAAATGTTTGCGTTAGTGATGATGTATTTTCTAGATCGGCAGCTTTACGATTTAATTTTTTGAGCAAATTAAAATTGCGCCACCATAAGAGAGCACCAATAGCCAGTAAAGACAGGAGTATAAGTATAAAGGTGAGCCTATTTTCCAGAATGGCTGTTATGGTCATTTCTGCGTAAAATTATGTTTTTGACAGTTATGATGGCATTCTAACTATATAAGACGGCTTTATCATTGGTTTAATAAATTGACTAATGTTAAATTAGTAGCAATATGCTATTAGCAAAATCTTGAGTTCAAGTGTCTGCTTAGCACAGTAATATCGGGGAAAAGGCGGAGTTATTGGTTTTCACCAGTAGTGATGGAGTCAGGCTAAGGAGTTTTTGTGTTAAAACATCGACTCTTTGGTTTTTAAATAATATGCTGACTCCTCTGGCAAAATTAATGAGATAGACTCCTTAAAAAATAATCCTGAATGAAGCAATATTCTATGTTACTAAATACTTCTGAAAGCCAGCAAAAAAATTCTTTAAAGCGGTTGTTGCCCTCTTTGTTCTCAGCTCTTCTTCTTAGTGTGACACTTTCTACTGTTACGCCACATGCGCAGGCTCAGGCTACTCTGGATGAACTGGATTGGGCCTACGCAATTTCGCCCGCATTTCCACAAGAAGAGGATGACGGGGCACTGTACACCCTGCCCGAGTCGGATGGCCGATTCACACTGGATCAGATTCGCAATCGCTTTGGGCCGGCTGACTGGTATCCTCAGGATCATCCGGACATGCCATCCATAGTAGCCGTCGGTCGTGAAGAAGCGGGTATTATGGCCTGCGCACTTTGTCATTACCCGAATGGTCAGGGTAAGGCAGAAAATGCCAGTGTCGTCGGACTGGAGCCAGGTTACTTCATTCAGCAGTTACAGGATATGCGTGATGGTTTACGGCGCAGTGCAAATACCGCAAAGGCCAATACTTACAACATGATTGCCTTTGCCGTAAATATGACTGACGCAGAAATTGAGGCCGCCGCCGAGTATTATGCTTCTATGAGCTGGAAACCCTGGATCGAAGTTGTTGAAACAGACACCGTTCCATTAACTTTCCGTCGTGGCGGATTACACATTCCACTGGAAGGGCCGGAAGCCGGTGAAGAACCTATTGGACGAAGGATAATTGAAATGCCGGTTAAGCCGGACGAAACCGAATTGCTGCGCAACCCTCGTGCCGGTTTCAGGGCGCTGGTTCCCATTGGTGCTATCAGTGCCGGTGAGCAACTTGCGACAACGGGTGGAGGTAAATCAATCTCATGCTCAATCTGCCATGGTGATCGTCTGGAGGGATTAGGGCAGGTTCCACCCTTGCGTGGCCGCTCACCCAGTTATCTGGCACGGCAATTGTTTGATTTTCAGCAAGGCACCCGGCAGGGAGTCTGGGCTCCATTAATGGATGCCGTGGTTGAGAATCTAAGCGGCGATGACATCATCAACCTCACGGCCTACCTCGGATCCTTAGCCATAGAATCTGATTGATAGTCTGAGTTTTTGCGTGCTGATTTACAGTCTGGAAAACAATAATGTCTGAAGCTGTTGATAAACTGCATCTGGAAGTATTCAGTGATTATGTATGCCCCTGGTGTTATCTAAGTACGCCGAGTATTGAAAAGTTGCAGGCCAATTATCCGCTTGAAATCAAATGGGTGCATTTCCCACTGCATCCGGATACGCCTGATGAAGGCCTTGCGCTGAGCGAGTTATTTCGTGGCAGGGACATAAAACCCGTGCAGGACATGTTGAAACAACGCATGGCAGAAGAGGGCCTGCCCTATGGTGATCGCAGCAAGACCTACAACAGCCGCCTGGCTCAGGAACTGGGCAAGTGGGCAGACACCCAGCCCGGTGGTGATGCAATCCACAAGGCAATTTTTCAGGCTTATTTTGTTGAAGATTTAAATATTGCACATATAGATGTGTTGCTCAATATCGTTGCCTCTGTTGGTCTGGATCAGGAAAGCGCCGGACAGGTCCTGGAGCAAAGAAGTTTTCGTGAGTCAGTTGATCAAGACTGGTTACAATCACGTTCCTATGGCATCAGCGGAGTTCCCGCATTTGTTGCTGTAAATCAAATGGTGGTGGGCTGTCAGCCTTATGATCACCTGGAGGAATTTGTACAATACCTGTTGCAGAAGAATTCCTGAGACAATAAGGGCAGCAGATCAGCAGTCAGTCACAAAAAAATTCAAGATGAGTAATTCAATTCAATGATAAGCCTCTACCCTTATAGCAGTTTAGGTAAAGCCAGCCATGGCTGGCTCAGATCCAGTCACCATTTTAGTTTCGCGGATTATTACAATCCACGACGCATGGGTTTCGGTACCTTACGGGTCATTAATGACGACTGGATTAAACCCGGTATGGGATTCCCGCCTCACCCGCACAGAAATATGGAAATTATCACCTATGTGCGCTCAGGTGCGGTTACCCATGAAGATAACAGGGGTAATAAAGGAGTAACCAAAAACGGAGAAGTCCAGGTTATGAGCGCAGGTCAGGGGGTCGTGCATTCTGAATATAATCACAGTAAAGATCCTCTTGTTCTGTATCAGATCTGGATTCTTACCAATAAGGACAATGTAAAACCGCGCTGGGAGAGCAAAAAATTTCCCAACACGAAAGTAACAACGGCTTTGCCGGTACTGGTCTCAGGGTATCCTGAAGATAGGGACAAGGCGCTGTTTATTAATCAGAAGGCGCGAATTTTCGGCGGGAAACTTTCCAGCGGCACAGTCATTGAGCATGGCATAGAGCATCAGGCGTATATACTGGCATCGGATGGGCGTTTCGAGATTCAGGACAAGGATGCCAAGACCACGATGAGTAAAGGTGACGGCGCTGAACTTACAGCCAGCAAGAGCTTTACAATCACCGCACTGACTGACTGTGAAATTGTCGTGATAGATGCGGCCAAATAATAAATACCAGTAAGTAATATAGATTAAACAAACGAAAATTATTCTTAAAAAAACAGCACTGACTTTTTGGGAAGTGGTATGCAGTTTAAAGATTATTACAAGATCATGGGTGTTGATGAAAAAGCGACAACCCAGGAAATTAAAAAAGCCTATCGTAAATTAGCCAGACGCTTTCATCCTGATGTCAGCAAGGAAACTGATGCGGAACAGAAATTCAAGGAGCTGGGCGAGGCCTATGAAGTCCTGAAAGACACTGAAAAACGTCAGGAGTATGACCAGTTGCGAGCCATGGGTACGGTGAACCAGAACGGAGAATTCAGGCCACCCCCGGACTGGGAATCAGCGATGAAGTACAGTAATTCGGGTTCTGATGATTTCAGTGATTTCTTTGAAAACATTTTTGGGCGACAGGGTAATTTCCATAGATCCTATCAGCCAGGTCAATCAGGCAGAACGCAGTCCTTCAGTATGAGGGGTGAAGACCAGCATTTTGAGTTGACTGTCTCACTTGAAGCGGCCTTTGCCGGAACCAGTCAGGCAATAGAGCTGCGTATACCTGTCGTGGATGAGCAGGGTATGGTCGTTCACAAGAATAAAAAACTTAATGTCAAAATTCCGGCAGGGCTTACAAGCGGCCAGCAATTACGACTAAAAGGCCAGGGCGCGCCTGGAATTGGTTCAGGCAAGCCGGGAGACCTGATACTTACTATCAAAGTAGCGCCTCATTCACTTTATGCCGTTGAAGGCAAAAATATTTCATTGGTTTTACCACTAACACCTTCGGAAGCTGCGCTTGGTACCAAGGTGACCGTGCCTACTCTGACAGGCAAAGTAAAAGTAAGTGTGCCGCCACTTTCGCAGTCCGGACAAAAGTTAAGACTGAAAGGCAAGGGCCTGCCAGGAAAAGTTCCCGGCGATTTTATTGCTACCATAAAAATTGTTATGCCTGACAAGGCAACAGATAAATCTCGTGAGCTGTTTACAGCACTTGCTGAAGAGCTGCCCTTTAATCCTAGAGCGGAATGGGAGAAATGATGATGAGTAAATCCTTCGAACTGGAATTTATAGAGCCGGAACAAAGGTACACGATTCAGGATGTCTGCCAGCGCATTCAATTGGACAAGGAATTTGTTGTGCAGTGCGTTGAATATGGTATTACTGAAATTGAAATTCAGCAGGAACAGGAATGGCTCTTTAGCACCCTGGATATACTGAAACTGCAAAAAGCCTACAGGCTGCAACGTGATCTCGAAATCAATTTTTCAAGTATTGGCATCATTCTCAATTTACTGGAGGATATTGATGACCTGCACGCGCAAGTGAATCAACTTCAACAACAGTTGCAGCACTGGGAAAAAGGCTAAGGCTGTTTTCTATAAAACAGGCCATTAAAAGCCTGATAAGGTGCAGCCAAGTCTTAAGGTAACGTTAAGCCTGGCCTGCTAGCTTGAGTCTTTTTCTTGAATGACTCGCTCATGACCAGGCAAATCTTTAATCGAACTCACCTCTACCTGCCATTAATTTTCTTTATCCTCGCTTTAAGTCTGGATGCAGTTTTTGGTCTGGACTTACACTTGGCAGATTGGCTGTTTAACTTGCAGGATGGCAGCTGGGCACTCCGAGATAGCTGGCTCACGCAAAATTTCCTGCATACAGGCGGCAGAAATTTTTCAGTGTTGCTCGCCTTACTATTACTTATCCTTATTAGCGCAAGCTATGCTGTAGAAAAACTTAAACCCTTACGTCGGGGTTTATGGATGGTTTTTGTAGCTGCATTTGTATCAGCTTTAGTGGTCAGTTTACTTAAATCAGTTACCCATCAGGTTTGCCCCTGGGATATAAACCGCTATGGTGGCGTTAAACCCTTACTGAGTTTTTTTCAGTCTTATGCAGTGAATACCGATGTCGGAGGCTGCTTTCCGGCCGGGCACGCCAGTGCCGGATATAGCTGGTTCGGGCTTTACTTTTTTGCCAGGCAATATGCCTATGGCTGGCGCTTCCATGCACTGATCATTCCTGTAGGTCTGGGCTTGATTTTTGGTTTTGATCAGCAGCTCAGGGGCGCTCACTTTTTGTCGCATGATATATGGACAGCAGGAATATGCTGGATGCTAGCCCTTGCCATGAGCATGCTGTTTAAAACCGGAAACTTCCCAACCAGGGATGTTTTGCTTCCAGGTCGTACGGATAAAGCTGCTGCTTCCTTAAGCTGAACCCAAGCTGGTGTACTTTTAAGCCCGACTATCGACAATCTTTGCATTTGTTTTCACACTTGAGTAATACTGCAAGCGGCAGCAGCAGTGGCTATTCGTATTATGTAAATGCTGTGGCAATATAGCCGGGTCATTTAATATCTTCTGTTCATTCCGGAGTACAAGGGTGTCGATACCGCAGCTAACCATTAAAAAAGTGCGCGCCAGTTTCTTATCACAAACAGTCTTTGCCATGTTGTTATTGCTTTGCATGCCGGGGCTTATGGCGCAGCAACAATATGCCGAATTACATCCGGATCTTGGTGATATCCCGGCGGCCGTGCAGGTTGTTATCGATGGTTATCGTCTGCCAGCCTCCAGTTTCGGTTTCCTGGTGCAGGAAGTCGGAACAGATGTTCCCTTGCTTGCGCGTAATGCCGACACTGCCTTCAATCCGGCCTCTGCAATTAAAACCCTGACAACACTGGCCGCGCTGGAATCCCTTGGCCCGGCGTTTACCTGGAAGACTGAACTATATGCCTTGGGGGCTATCGACAACGGCGTTTTGCAGGGTGACCTGCTGATGAAAGGCGGAGGTGATCCCTTTCTGGTGGAAGAACAGCTCAGGAATATGCTCAAGGCACTGCAGCGCGCCGGCGTCAGGCAAATCACGGGCGACCTGATACTGGATGGCAGTTATTTCGACCCGAATGTAGAGGAAGCTGAAAACATCGACAATCAGAACGGGCGTACCTATAACACCGAACCGAATGCAATACTGTCGAATTTCCAGGCAGTGACTTTCTTTTTCTCGCCACATCCCAATGGACGCGATGTGGTGATACGCACCGATCCGGAATTGCCAAACCTGAGAATTACCAATCGACTGCGTCAGGTCAACCGGTCCTGTGGTGGTTACCAGCGCGGGGTCAGTTTCAATATCAGCGATGAGGATATTTCGGAAATCATCTTCGAAGGCCAGTTTCCGTCTTCATGTGCTCAGTACCAGATGGCACGTGAAGTGCTGGATGCCCCTGCATACACCTTCGGCCTGTTTATGCAGCTATGGAGAGAACTTGGCGGCAGCCTGGCTGGCGGTCAGATAAACGGAACTGTACCGGATGGCATGGAACCTCTCGTGGTCTGGAATTCATCGCCGCTGTCCGATGTCATCAAATCGATTAATAAGTTCAGCAATAATCTCATGACACGTCATTTGCTGCTGACCCTCGGAGCAGAAACCCTGGGTCCGCCAGCGACAGTGGACAAGGGTATTCAGGCAGTGAAGTTCTATCTGCAGGAAAACAATCTGGACACCAATCGTTTGCTTATGAGCAATGGGGCAGGCTTGTCCAGAGATACCCGCATTAGCAACGCCTTGCTGAATGAAGTCCTGCGCATCGGTTGGAGAAGCCCCTACATGCCGGAATATGTGGCATCGCTACCCGTCAATGGTATGGACGGCACCATGAGGCAGCGCTTGCGCGGCAGAGAGATGAGCGGACGCATGCATATAAAAACCGGAACGCTGGACGAAGCATCAGCCATTGCCGGTTTCGTTTATTCCCGCACTAACAAAGTCTATGCTGTAACGGGCATCCTTAATCATGAACTGGCTGACCGTGGTCCTGGTGTTGAATTGATGGATGCCCTGTTAATGTGGGTGTATCAACAGTAATCGCTTCAGTAGCGCAGTCTCTTTAGCCGGACAGGCGTATGGGTTTAAAATCAGTTAACGCTTTCTTTAAAAATAATCAAAGGTTTTTATATGTCCACCACCAATGTTGTTTGCACCTCATGTTTGGCTAAAAACCGTATTCCCAGTGATCGTCTGAAGGAGGGCCCGAAATGCGGCAAGTGCAAGAAGCCTTTGTTTGCTGGTAAATCTTTTGAGCTAACTGGTGCAAATTCCGGGGCGCTACTGGGCAATACGGATTTACCGGTGCTGGTGGATTGCTGGGCAGCCTGGTGCGGGCCCTGCAAAAGTTTTAGGCCCATTTTTGAATCGGCAGCCCGGAAGCATGAGCCGCACTTGTTGTTTGCCAAACTGAATACAGAGACTAATCAGCAACTGGGGAGCAAGTGGGGGATACGTTCCATACCCACGCTAATCTTGTTTAAAGGTGGCAAGGAAAAAGCGCGCGTCTCAGGTGCCTTAATGCTGCCCCAGCTGGAGCAGTGGTTAGCGCAGCAGGGCGTGCTGTAATCAACCTTTACCGAGAATTTTCTGCGTGGCAGTTAACAGGTCTTTAGACGATTTTTCTGACGCCGCTTGTGCGCGCCAGGCAACGATATTATCGGGCCGCACTAACAAGGCGCCGGTTTCCGAAATATCTCTGAGTCTGGCGAAATCGCCATAGACATCTTCGTACTCCTGTCCTGGACCAATGACACGCAAAACCACACTAAGCCCCTGCGCTTTTTCGATCTCGGCCAAGGCCGAAGCCCATTGCTTTACAGCACCCAAACCGGTAATCAAGGTGAACTTTCCTTTGCCACAAATATCAACGGTGGAAATTTTTTGCTGTTGCCGGTCTATTAACCAGGCATGCGGAATGTTTGCACCAGGGCGACTGCTGGCCTGGTGATAAAGTTCCTGGTCACGTTTGAATTCTTCAGCAGGGCTGCCATCGGGGATGATCGCCGAAGATGTATAACGTAAATTCATTTCCACGCCATGACAGTTATAAATATATTGCGTGCCCTCAACGGCCTGACGTAGTTTTTCTCTTTGCTTTTCTGCTTTGGACGTATCCAGTTTACGGTTGGCAATGTTCTGGATTTTTTCTTCGGCGCTGTCCACGCCGGTAATTTCAAGGGCTTCCATAATCGGAATCAGGTCACCTAAACTTTTTGTCGCGCGTTTAACCACCTGTTCGCCGACCGGAATGCGTTCATCGTTATAGGAATCCAGCAGGCTTGCTTCAGCCTGACCGTTTATGACCAAGGCCAGTTTCCAGGCTAGATTAAAGGCATCCTGAATAGATGTGTTGGAGCCCAGGCCATTCATAGGCGTGTGTCTGTGTACCGCATCGCCCAGGCAAAAAATTCTGCCGTTCATATTCTTTTTGGCATACATGCTGTTCACGGTCCAGGTGGAAGTGGAATCAATCTTAATGGCAACCTGGTCATCACCGATTAACTGGTGCAGCACGGCTTTGGCTTCATCATCAGACAAGCTGGGTGCGCCGGCATTAATATCGTAACCCCAGATACACAACCATTTATTCCAGGGCCGTACCATTCTGATCAGGGGGATGCCTAATCCTGCCAGCTCACCACCGGGTTGGATCAACCAGTACAGGAGGCTGGGACGATGCGCGACATATTTTGTTAAATCGGCTTCAAATACAATATTCATGGAGCCCGCCAGACCCATTTCGCCTTCCATCGGTAGTGCAGCATCTTCGGCGACTTTGGAATTTCCTCCATCGGCACCGAGCAAGTATTTGGATCTGACCTGGAATGTTTGCTGCGTGATACGATCCAGCAAGGTCGTGGTTACGCCATCAGCATCCTGTTCAAAGGACAGATATTCAGTATTAAAACGAACCCTGGAGCCTCGATGCGCTGCGGTGCGGGTGAGAATCGGTTCCAACAGGTTTTGCGGTAAATCAAACATTTTGGCAGGACTCGACAGCTCATAGTCGGCTTTTCTTGCCGGCGGTGTTCCCCAGGCCAGCACACGGGCTAATTCTTCACCGGCCAGGCTGGTGGCAAAGGTGTTTTCGCCCATGAGTTCCTGAGGTGTAGCCAGGGCCAGACAGTCAGCTTCCACCCCTAAATCACGCAAGGCTTCGATGGTTCGCTGGTTGGTGATATGGGCGCGCGGGGTGCGGCAGGTCCAGGCAAATTGATTAATCACCATGTTATCAATACCATAAGTGGCCAATAATGCCGAAGCAGTGGAACCCGCAGGCCCTGTGCCTATAATCAGCACGTCAGTTTCTATAAGTGGTAATGTATCGCTCATGGAATATTCGCCTTTTTTATGGTCTTTACTACTCTTGCTTTATCAATGTCCAACTAAGGTACGGTAACGGTAGCTAAACGCTGTGAAAAATACTAACTAGTATGCGGCGATGAATTCCAATACCTTATTCACACCGGATCAATACCCAATAAGGTATGAGGAAGGCTATCAATCGATAAGCGTATTAATAATATTAAAAGCCAGACAAGCTTAAGGAGAGTCTGTTGTTCGACTTGAAGAAACTCAGACAGTTTATCGCCGTCGCCGAAGAACTTAATTTTGGCAGGGCGGCAGTACGCCTGCATATGAGTCAGCCGCCGCTTTCGCGCAGCATTCAGCAAATTGAGAAAGACCTGGAGGTGGACCTGTTTATTCGCCATCCGCATGGCGTTGAACTGACCAATGAAGGTGAGGTATTTCTTAAGGAAGCGCGCAATATATTGCTCACCGTGGAGCGAGCCTATGAACGTACCCTGCAGGCCAAACGTGGCGAAATCGGGCGGCTGGTAATCGGTTATCAGGGCTCTACTGTTTTCGACTTATTGCCGCGTTTGATCGCGCGTTTTAAGCAAAGTCATCCGCAGGCGCAGATTGATATGCACAATATGAATAAAAATGAGCAGTTGCTGAATTTGCGCAATCACAGCATACACATCGGCATTATTCGTCACGTAAATGATGAGCCTGGGATCACCACACAGACTATTGCCAAAGAACCTATCTATGTTGCGGTATCAAATAGTCATGCACTGTCTAAGGCAAAAACTGTTGCGATGAAAGCCCTGGCTGCTGAAGCGCTGATCGTGTTTCCCCGCGACAATCGTCCCGGGTTTGCCGATCAGACGATTGCCGAATGTCGTAAAGCAGGCTTTGTGCCCAACATCGTGCAGGAAACAGAAGATGTGATCAGCGCCCTGGTGTTGGTCAGCGTTGGTTTAGGAGTTGCTTTAGTACCACACTCTGCCTGTAATATTAAAATTCCTGCTGTCAGATTTATTCCGCTGGGCAACCCTGAATTCCATGCCGAACTGTGCTGCATACATTTAACAGAGCGCCGTGCCCCCGTGCTGGAAGCCTTTCTGCAAGTCATTCAAAACAGTACTGAATAAGCACTCAATACCTTTTTAGGTATCAAGCCAGAGCACAATCGGTATTGGATTCTGCTGCTGTTGACTATTATTGTGCTTAAAAATTGCCATAAAAAATCCTGGAGATTCTCACGATGACTGAGCAAGCAAAATTACAAAGAGCCCAATTAATTGTCGGCGATATTATTGACGCTATCAGAGGCGTGCTGCGTAAGCACGATGTTAGCTTCGATGAATACCGTGCGGGTTTCAGGCATATGATCGGGTTGGCTGAGGCCAGGGAAATTCCGCTGGTCCTGGATTGTTTTTTAAACCAGACCATTTGCGATATAGAAATGAAAACCCGGCAGGGCAGCCGTTCCAATGTTGAAGGCCCCTATTTTTTGGAAGGCGCGCCCATGGTGACAGACAGCATAAAAGTGCGCGGTGATACCAAGCCCATGTTGATTCGCTGTCAGGTAAAAGATTTACAAGGCCAGCCGATTCCAGGTGTTGTTACGGATATATGGTTTGCCGATTCCAACGGTGACTACAGTGGTTACAGTGATGACTACCCGAAGGAATATTTCAGAGGCAAAGTCACCACAGACAGCGAAGGTAAATATGCCGTTATGGGATCGATTCCCAAAGAATATCCGATGACCTCCAACGAACATGGGCCAACCGGCACCATCATAGAACTGCTCGGGGGGCAGGGTATGCGTCCGCAACATGTGCATTTTAAATACCTGAAAGAAGGTTATGCACCCTTGACCACACAAGCCTATTTTAAGGGCGGACCATTTCTGGATGTCGATCCGGTTGGGGCGGTCTTTGATGACCTGACTCATGAGTTAAAAGATGAAAATGGTATTGCTGTCCTGGATCTGGACGTTGTGTTGGACCCAGCCGCTTAAATCAGTTTAAAAGGTCTTACCACTATGTGTCATGACACTATACCAGGCGGTTTGCCGACTCCGGGTCCTTACCAGATAAAAGAATCCAAGGGTTTAAGGTATTGGGATTTTTCTACTAATACCGATTCGGAAGTTCGCGTCGCCTTGATAACCGATATCTACGGCTGCAATAATTTTTACCAAAGCATGTCGACCTATTTTGCAGAACAAGGCTGGCAGTCGCATCTGATCGACTTGTTTTCTGAACTGGGCGAACTGAAAGAAGTAAGCCGGGAAGCGGCCTTTGAACGTCGCCATAAATTAAACGACCCGCTTTGTTGTGACCGTATCGCGCAATATATTGTGGATAATCAAATTACCGCGCTGGTGGGTTTTTGTCTGGGCGGCAACTATGTTTTTGAATTAGCCAGAAGAAATGTAAAGACCAGGCATATTGCCTACTATCCTTTTCCAGCCGGTTTACCCACTGAGCATGGACTGGATCCTGCGTTTGACTACCTTGAGCAGTTACAGACCGAGGTCACGGTATTAATTGGCGATGCCGATGATCGTGTCGGGCTGGATAATGTCACCAGACTCAAAGCCATAAGTGAAAGCACAGCTGCTCTCAAGGTAAAGGTGTATCCAGGTAGCAAGCATGCCTTCCTGGAAGATCTGGATAGCAGCGATCCTGACTTAAAGCGTAATGCAGAAGCGTCATTAGTTGCCTGCCTCGAAGCAATTGCATAGAGGCCGACAGTGAACATGCATACGGAAATTATTGAAAAAATTACCACCAGCATTGTCGATCTGCCCTTAAAGCGAATTCATAAATTCGCCGCGACGACGATTAATTCCAAATCCTTTGTCATTGTGCAAATTCATACAAACAATGGTCTTGTCGGTATAGGCGAAGCCACCACCCCGGGCGGCCCCTGGTGGGCAGGTGAAGCGGTAGAAACGATTAAGGTCATGATCGACACTTATCTTGCACCGGCTTTAACAGGTGAAAATGCTCTGCAAATAAATGCCCTGTTAAAAAAAATGCACTGTGTTGCCGCTAATAATCCCTTCGCTAAAGCGGCGCTGGAAATGGCCTTGTTCGATATTAAAGGCCAGGCCCTGGGTGTGCCTGTTTACGAATTATTCGGTGGTTTGATACGCGAATCGATGCCGCTGAAATGGCCGCTGGCGCAAGGTGACCCTAAGGCAGATCTGCAAGAAGCCGAACAGTTAATGTCCAACAATGTTGCACAGGAATTCAAGCTGAAAATGGGCTATATGAGCCCGGCAGATGATGTCAGTTATATCGCTGAGTTGTGCAAAGGCTTAAAAGGTAAAGCGACTTTATGCGGAGACTTAAATGCTACCTGGAGTGAACTGACAGCACAAAAATATGTGCCTGTACTGGCCGACCACGGCATGGCCATGCTGGAGCAACCGGTTGCGGCCTGGAACCGGCAGGCACTGGCAAGAATCCGTAAGGATTCCGCGATGATTATTCTGGCCGATGAATCAATTTGCACGGCGCAGGATGTGCTTGAAATAAACAAGCTCCAGGCAGCCGACATGTTGTCTCTGAAAATATTTAAGCACGGCGGTTTAACGAATACGCAGCAAATTGCGCAAATTGCGGCTGCCAGTGGTGTCGCCTGTTATGCCGGTACCTTTCTGGAAAGCTCAATCGGAACCGCCGCATTTATGCACTTGCTGGCGGCTACGGATAATATCGATGGAGGCAACGAGCTGGTCGGACCCATCTGGTTAGCCGATGATATCGTGCAAAATCCGGTGCAGTACAAGGATAATCAAATCTGGGTGAAGCATGAACCTGGTCTGGGCGTCACTTTGGACCAGGACAAACTCGTTCACTATCAGCGCAGCTGAGGTGGAACAGATAACGTAAGCACAAAGTCGTGGTTTTTATCGTTTAGTTTGCACACTGTTTTAGCGTGCTTCAACTTCAGCTTTACTCGCCCCATCGACAATATTTAAAAAGTCACTGAAAAATAAATAGGCTCGTTCCAGACTTTCTGGCGACACGGTTTCTGCAGTGGAGCCGGAGCTATGGTACCAATGCGAAACTTCCGGGTTCTGTATGACATTTAATCCGGCACCATCAAGTGCCATGGCTTCGCCGGGAATAAGCCGACCGCTGCGCTCCCAAACCGAAGCTGGCTGTGTATACATGTTCATCATTGATGCTCTTTCCCAGGCGGAAACCAGAAAAGGTGTTTTGTTCGACATGGCCACGCCGCGCCATTGACCATCCGAGTTGGTGGGAGAAAACGAATTCGCGATGTTGCCGTAATTATCCAGCTTGCCATCCATTAAATTACCGTCGACAACGGAAACGCCTGTTGATGCCACATGCTCCAGATTAATCGCGATAATGTTGTTGTCGAGTAGTTGTGCATAATTCTCAACAAAAAAACTCGAACCGCCTGCGCCATGATGATGACCGGGTGAGGCAACAAAATAAATATCGTGTAAGGGTTGATGATTAGCAGCGCCATAATAGTCGGCAAGCCCGATAAGAACCGCCAGGCCTGAAGCGTTATCATCAGCACCAGAAAACCAGGTGTCGGTATGAGCCAAAAGAATAATGTTTTCATCACTGGCGCCGGAACCTTCAATTTTGCCGACCAGGTTGAGTGCCTGGCGAACTTCCCGCTCAACGCTGATATCCAGAGCAAGCGTTATTTTATCCAGCTCACCGGCCGCCGCCGCTTCTGCTATAACGGCCTCAAGGAAGGCACTGTCTTCACCGCCCAGATTGAAACACGAAATCTCTGGGCAGTTGCCCAGTTGTACTTGCATATTGCCCGGGGTATTCCACAGGCGCAGTATGCCAACAGCACCGGCCTCAGCAAGACGGGCCATGGAACCGCTGGTGGAAAAATCATAAAAGTGCGGTGCTGTCTCGCCACGAATCACGGCGATTTTCCCGGCAATATCGCGCCCGGCAAGATCAGCGGCCGAACCGCGACCGACATAAATCAAAGGCGCAGTTATTGCGTCAATGGAAGATCTGTTACCCACGCCCATCGGCACGGCAGACTGTAACTCTATGGACTCGCCATTGGCGCCCATCAGTTGCACACTCCAGTTTGTGGTCAGCGACCAGGGAGCCTGATCAAAGCTTTCTAACACAATATTTTCCACACCGGCATCAGCAAGACGATTGTTGAGATAGGCATAAACCAGTTCTTCCTCAGGGAAACCGGAAAAGTTGCCCCAGCGTTGCGGGTTTCTTGCCCGGCTTTGCAGTGCAATGTCTGTCAGCGCTTTAACATGGGCATGCAGTGCTTCGCCCGTAGGTCCTGCCCGGTTTTGATCCGTGTGCAGAACAGGCAGCGGTTTGAAATCAACAGCATTGAAATCAAGCGTTTGCAGGGTCGCGGCACCCGGCAGAGCAAGCCCGTAAAAATCTGCTTTTTGTGCGCTGACAGTTAGTGGAGCTGAGATCACCAGAACGACCAAGGCGAGAATATTAATCAGTTTTGTTTTTCTATTATTTATTTTCATTTTTTTTATTCTTTTTTTGTTCTTATAGTGAAGCCTTAAGCCCTTGTGTTGAACATCATAAGACATACCGATAAAGCGATTCTATAAAAAAGTTTTCCGGATTGGCTGAAGTGATGTCCTGTTTCAATATGCGATTTAATCACCGCGCCACTCAGGCGGAATATCCAGCGCCGGGTTGCGATCAAAAAAGTTAAACGGCATCAGTTCAAATTCGTGCCAGGCACTCGGCATAATCGGAAAGTCTTCGGCTCGCGGTACGTGATGGAAGCCGGCGGTATACCAGAGCACAATGTCGGTATTCTCAATCGCTCGATTCGCTGCTGTCCAGCTGGGCAGGCCGAGTCCAAAGTCGCCCTGATTTACATAATTTCCTGCAGCATAGCGTTCATCGGCATGATAAGGCGTTACCCATAATTGATGCCCGGTAAAGGCAGCGCGTTGATGAGCCGGGTCACTGCTGTCCAGCAAGGTATAGGCAACACTGTTCATGGGTTTGAGAACAAAACCGGGGGAGTGTCCAACAGGGCCTCGGACATTGGGATTGACGACTTTCCAGTTTGTTGGCCGCGCCGGATTATAATTAATCATGGCTTCCTGTTCGCTCGTCGGCACCTGGGGTTCCACCACCCAGGCCGTGCGTGGGCCATCTACATCCCTGGGCACTAAACGATCAAGCGTCAGTGAATTATCAAGCCCGTCTATATCAAGATCCAGCCGAAAACTGAAAAAGTGATCGTGATTGGTGCCCACCAGCCCCGGCGCAACCAGGGTGCCAAAGGCGGTATCTGCGGCGGCGCTCGGGTCGTCCATGGACTGACTGATCACGCCTTTATAGCCATCGTATCCAGAAGCCCCAATCCTTGGTTTGATACGTCCATCCTGGGTAAAAACCCAATCGATAAAATAATCATAATTACCGATTGCCGCGCCCATTCTTAATACCAGCTCTACCGCACGCCGTCCTTCATAACCCGAATCAAATTCAAAATGGCGCCAGGCTGCATCACCCAGGTTGCGTTCGAAAATACAAATGGCATCCGGAATACTGGCGGCAGCGCAAAGATCATCCGGGATAAGCGCATCAATAAACAGCGCAGTATCAGGGCAATCAACACCGGCGGCTAATGGCGTTGCACTGCCACCAAAACCATATTCGCCGGCATCCAGAAAGGTGCGCGTGTACCAATTCGCATCCGGGTCCATATAAGGCACGAATAATTCAGAAACCGCGCCCTGGTAAAGAATGGATCGTTCACGCTCACCATCACGATAAGTGATATCGGAAACCACGAGACCGGAACGTTTTTCCAAACGATAATGCAGGGTCCAGTTGTCCCATTTAACAAGATGACCATTCACCGTGAAATTGGCACCATCGGGCTGGTAAAGCACCGTCTCATTCAGCGCCTGGCGATTGGTGCGCACTAAAGTAGCAGCAGAATTTTCAGCCAGGGGGATAATCCCGTCATCGACCAGTTCAATGACTTCCCGGCTATTCACATCAACAACGGCCCAAAGGCCTTCAATAGGCCGAGTAAAGCGGCTGCCTTCACCCTGCAGGGCATAACACGGTGTTTTAATCACCCGGCGGCCTGCATATAAAGGATTGTTATAGTTACCAACTGTCATTGGCGAGCAGGCAACTTGTTCGGGACTTAAGCCGCGCGCTGCAAGTGCCGCAATATGCCCTTCATCTTCAGCCAGTATCTGAAAGGCGCTGAGATAATCTTCAATCAGTAAACTGGCCTGTACGCCTTCAATTTCCTGCCAGGAAAGTACTGAACTGTTGGACAGATCGACAACAGCTTCAAAGGTTTGCAAGCCCTGTTTGATGATGGCAAAGGCCGCACGGTTAACGTCATCCCCGGCCTGCCATTGCCTGACACTCTGCTTGGAAGGATCGTGTATCTCCAGTGTCGCAAATCTGGAAGCAGCATTGGTGTAGCCTGCATTGTTAAGGATGCTTGTTGCCTGTGTGTACTCGGCGGCAGTTAAAGGGTCCAGAGGATGCTGTATGAGCAGAACAGGCTCGGAAGAATCAATGGCCTGACAGCCCATCAAAACAAAGATCAGTATAGAAAGTACCGGTAAGCGGGTAAGGCGAATTGACTTAAGCATAAGAATTTCCTCTGGGGTCATCATTACATAACTGTGTGACTATTCCCATTCAGTGTAAAGCGGCAGGAGTCGTTATGTGCCTGGAGTTAATGATCCAAAGCCTGGCTTTGGCCGTATTATCACAGCATAGCCAACCCAGTTTCAGACCCGGTCTTTGAGATGTTCAAAATGAGATTAGAAAGCAAAATCACACAATGTTGCCTGGCTTTGCTGCTGCTATTTATTAGCTCCGGCCAGCCTGGCGTGGCGCAAACTTATACAGGGAGAATTGAAATCGAAACAGCTGCCGTTTGGCAGAATAAGAATAGCATCCAGATTCCATCTGATCTGTTTGGTACACGATTTTCAGCAGAAGATATCGTCGGCGATGGCCCCTGGGGGCAGGTTCGGCTGAACGGGGAATATCATTTCAATCATAAGCATGGGCTGCGTGTTGTGCTGTCGCCTTTTTCCTATACGGAGCAGGGCCGCTCAGCCAGGCCCATCAGTTTTGCTGGTGAGAATTATTCGAACACGGAAGAGCTGAGAATTAAGTATAAATTCAATTCCTGGCGGGTCGGCTATCAGTATCATTATTATGAAAGTGATCAAGCGGATGTCTGGTTTGGCCTGACGGGTAAAATCCGCGATGCCGAAATCAGGCTGCAACAAGGTAATACCAGCAGTCGCGATGCAAATGTTGGTTTTGTGCCTTTGCTATATTTGGCCGGCAGGTATCAGTTTAACGAACGCTGGTCGGTTTTTGCGGATATCGATGGCTTGGCCGGTGGCCCGGGAAGAGCCTTCGATATCAGCAGCAAACTCAACTATGCCATGAATGATGACTGGGGTCTTAGCCTGGGTTATCGAATGCTGGAAGGCGGTGTCGATGGCGATGAGGTATATAACTTCGCCTGGTTTAATTCGCTCGTTTTTTCTGCATATTGGTATTTCTGATTGCGCTGACTGTTCGGAATAAAGAAGCAGCCAAGCCGGCATCGACTACCGGGCTCGCCATACATCCGTAGCACTTTTTTAACCGGTTTTTAGCCGGCTGCTTTCTGTGCTTTCCAAGTTTCTCCAACTTTTTCCAACTTTTTTCAACACTTGCCAGTTTTTTCCTGCTCTTTACTGCTGTTTGGCCTGAGGGCAAACACAGCCACATAAAATTCGCGCCAGAGTTTGTTACACTCACAGCCATCGCTGCATAGGCAAAGCTGCAGTGATCATCGTATGCAGTTACAGGCAGGTGCGCAGAGTTAAGGCTTAAGCTGTTGTGCTCATAATTTAAATTCATCAGGTCAGCAGGAAAGTTCTACGTGATTGCCAGTGTGCTTCGAGTATCTACCTTATTAATTGGCGTCGCCTTGCTGCTGACCGGGCACGGTCTGCAACTGGCCTTGTTCCCTTTGCGAGCAGAGCTGATGGGCTGGAGCAGTTTAACTGTCGGCGTTCTTGGTTCACTCTACTTTATTGGTTATCTGGCAGGTTGTGTCATTGTGCCTCGTTTCGTTGCCCGCATCGGGCACATACGCAGCTTTGCAACGCTTACCGCCCTGATGACCAGTGCCATACTGTTGCTGGCCCTGACCAATGCCTTTGCTATCTGGCTGATACTGCGTTTTATCACCGGGCTCTCCATTTCAGGTTTGTATCTGGTTGTGGAAAGCTGGCTCAACGAAAAAACAGAGAATGAAGTTCGCGGTAGTGTCCTGGGCGCTTACACGGCCATCGTGCTGACGGCTATGGCCGGTGGGCAGCTACTGCTCAATGTATCATCTGTAGAAGGGTCGGATCTGTTTATTATTGCCGCCTTGCTGATTGTGCTGGCCTCGATTCCGATTTGTGTTACACGCACATCCCAGCCCGCACGCATCCCTGCGGTTGCCTTCTCACCCATGCTTGTCGTGAAAACTTCGCGGGTTGCCGCACTGGGTGCTGTTACGGCGGGGATAGTTGCTGCTGTTTATTACACCCTGGGACCAGCCTATGGCTTACAGATGGGCATGGATATCAGTGCAATCTCTTCGATGATGGCCCTGGGCATAGCCGGCGGGGCGGTTTCGTTACTGCCGCTGGGGCGTTTTTCCGACCGGCGTGACCGGCGTGTGATTATTGCCGGCGTGATGCTGGTGGGAGCCTTCGTGTCACTTGTTGCCTGGCTGGCACCGGCCGTTGCGATACCCGTGCTGATGTTTTTGTTCGGCGCCTGCGTGATGCCGATTCAGGCTTTGTGTCTGGCACATGCCAGTGACAATATAAAAGACCAATCGTTTCTGGAAGTTGGCACCGGCCTGCTGGTAATGAACGCCTCCGGTTCAATCGTCGGCCCCCTGGCTGCGGCACAGGTGATGTATTGGTTTGGGCCTGCGGCTTTCTTTTTGTTTAATGCCTTTATTCTGGGAATAGGCGGCTTGCTGGTGATGGTATTGATTCGTTTACGTGAGCACGCGCCGGATCACTTTTCAAAATTTCAGGCTGCTACAACGGCTGCTGCGCAGGGGGCCTTGCAGCTGGATCCGCGAACGGAGGAGCCTGAGTAAGAATGTAGTTATGTTTTCTCGTCCGAAGCAACATTCCTCTCTGGATTCTTCTAGCTCAGGCTTAAGGAAATCTTAAGGTAGTCGCTGTACTGTTTATGGCTTTCCGCTTGCTGGAATTGATTTACCCCAAACGAGTGTTCGCATTCGCTGGTAATATGCGAGCCTGTGCAAGACTTTTGGAGGAGCAGGTAATGGCTATAAGAGTAAAACGACCGCTGCTGTTGGTGGCAGTGCTGCTATGGGGTGCTTTGGCAAATGGCGTCATGGCGCAGGAAGCCGCCGGGCATGAGGAAGGTGGTCCGGAAAATGGATTACCCTACAACGTGGCGGAGGACAAGGGCTCCGCCCAGTCACCTATCAACATTCTTTCCAGTCGCGCCGTGACCGGCAGTCACCAGGTTGCATTGCAATATCGTGAATCAGGCACCCATATCGCCAACCTGGGACATACGGTGGAGGCCATCATTGATGACGGCAGCCTTGCCAGTTTCGACGGCCAGGATTTCACCCTTCAGCAAATTCATTTCCATACGCCTTCCGAACACCAGGTCGACGGTGTCACCTATCCGATGGAAATGCACATGGTGCATACCCGCAATGATGAGCCCGACAGCTACATGGTCATCAGCGTGTTGTTTCGTGAAGGCGGGGAAAGTCCGGCACTGGAGGATATCCTGGCGGCGGTTCCGGAACGCGCCGGCGAAACCCGTGACCTGCCTGGCAGCTCTATAAATGCCGAAGAATTGCTGGATTTTTCCGGACATTATTTTCATTACGAAGGCTCATTGACGACCCCACCCTATACCGAGACGGTCACCTGGCTGGTCATGCAGGACATCCATCAGGCCGCTCCGGAACAGATACAGCACATCAATATTCTGGAGGGCAATAACGCCAGACATATTCAGGCCCTGCACGCCAGGGTCGTCGACGCTAACTGAGCCTGCGGATAGGGAAAGTAAAAGTAGTGTAAGGGCTGCTGCCCTTATGAATTGTCTGCAAACAAGGCAGTAAGCATAAATTCAGACGAATCCTTAGGGTGTCAGTAGTGATAGGGTGCTTCTGGCATAATCCTGTGCCCCCGGTGTGAGGCCATCCTCTTCGAGCATCTGTTGCAGCAGCTGGCGGGCCGCTTCGCGTTCGTTATCCGCCAGCAGGGCTTCGACCTCGGCAATGCGCTCATTCGAGAGCATGTTGCGCCGCTGCGCAGTGAGGAAGCCGCGGATATTGCCCGGCATCTGCTCATTGGCCAGGATGCCGTCGATGTATTGCACGGCATCGGCATAACGGCCATCGCCGTATAGCAGTTGCAGGCTGTTGGCGATGCCGGTCACCCGGACAAATTCCGACACCATGCGGGTAAAGGCGCGATTGTTACTGGCAATCTGATAGGCCTCGTCATTCGCCTCCTCGATCAGCGCCATCGCCAGATCGTAGTTGCCGGCCAGGGCACTCAGCATTGCCTCGCCGACCAGGATGATGCCCTCGTCCGGGAACAGTGCCTTGCCCAGTTCAATGGCATCGAAGTCGACATCCGTCGCGTTCATGATATTCGGCAGCACCCGCACAAAGGCCAGATAGGTCTCGAGCCGGAAAGGCTGTATCAGAATCGAGCGTGTCAGCAGGTCGGCAATCTGGCGGGCAACTTCGGGTGCGAGGGTGCCGGTGTTGCTGTCTTCGTTCTCTTCCCAGAGGAAGGCCGCCTGCAGCTCATAGGTTTTGGCATTGTTCGAATTCAGCAAGATGGCATTGTTCAGGGCGGTCTCGAGCATCTCACGGTCATTGAGCCGGTTCGCGACCTCGGCGATGATGTCATAGGTGTTGGCCTGCCGCGGCTCCAGGTCCAGCAGTGCCTCGGCATGATCGAAGCCCAGCTCGATGTTATTACCGGCAATCGCCAGTTTCGCCAGGGCGCTCTCGGCATCGGCTGCTGTAGCGATGCCGGTTTCCAGCATACGGTCGTCGGCCGGTACATTGAACATGTCGGTCGGGAAGCTACCAGCAGCCAGATAAGCCGCCAGTGCGGCATCCAGATCTTCATCCGTCAGCCCCAGAGCCTCCTCCAGCGCGCTGCGCCTACCCGAACTGTTTACGTCTTCGACCAGTCTGATCAGCCCGGCAGGGTTCAGACCCGGCTCGCCGAACAGCAGATAATGCACAAAGAGCCAGGCCTGCGGGTAAAAGGTACCGACCTCATGCAGCGCCGAGTCACGCGACACGGCAAAGAAATCGGCCATCGGTTGCAGACCGGACTCACGCAGATAAGCGACATTATCCGTAACCGCCGCGCCCCAGCGCACCGCGTCGCCATCGATCACCAGCGTCGAAAACACCTCGGCAATGCCTTCGGTAAACCAGTAGGGGTAACGCCCGAGCAACATGCTCGAATACCAGTGCACGGCCTCATGGTAGGTAACCTGTTGTGAACTGACATTGCCGTTATTGACCGGCAGCCCGATCACACTCCAGCTGCCCTGGTTCGAGAAGAAGCCGACCAGGTCATTGACCGTGCCGGAGCGCGTGCTCGCCCGATACGGCGCGAAGTCATCCGCGCTGTCAAAGAGCACAATATCCAGCGGCGGCAAGGCCCGCTCATCGACCTCGATCACCTGACCCAGCGCGGCAATAAAGCGCTGAAAATCTTCAGCCCAAACTACAGTAGCTGCTTCATCCAACTGGGAAAGCACGGTGAACTCCGGTGTCGTGAGTCTGACCCAGGGCGCATCGGCAGCCTGAACCGGCTGCAGCAGGAGGCAGCAGGGGAGCAATACTAATGCTGTTTGTCGGAAAAACTTTTTCATAAATTCCCTTACGGCTGGAACATTAAACGACACTATTCAGACCGTTCGAAATAAGCAAGGATGTCCATTTCCTGATGTGCGTGCGGCGTAATGCGATACAGGAGTTCAGGTTTCCTTGTCCAGCTCATCAATCAGTCCATCCATGGAAAAATGTTCAATAAACTCACCGGCTTTCGCCTGGCGTGCTCCCTCTGCCAGATGCGTTCTTAACAGCTCCAGACGTTGCTTGCGTTCTTCCAGTGTACGCAGTGCATCACGGACGACTTCACTTGCGGAGCCGTAACGACCATTGGCGATTTCATTCTTGATGAATGCTTCCCAGTGCTCTCCAAGACTCAGGCTGGTGTTAGCCATATCATGCCTCTGTATTCATAAATAATAATTATGAATATAGTATCGGAATGAACCCAAGGCAAGCCAAGATCCCGGCCCACTTCAGCACTCACTGGGAGTATTGCATTGAGAGGTTTATGAATTAAAGGCAAAGGAGGCATCACCCGCCATTTGCCGGTAAACTCCGCTCTTGGACAGCATTCAGAAATGCAACGACCCATGGCAAGAAAAGCAGCACCCAGACAACAAGATGGAGATGGGTGTAATTTATCATTGAGCTAATGATATGTCGTTTATTGAGGGTTGGGCTTGCGGCACTGTAGAGGCCAAGAGTGGAGGCCAGAGCGGAAACCAAAAGTGGAGCTAGACTAATTGAACGCCGTAGAAATAGAAGAAGCGATTAGCAATTTAGCCGAGCAAGCATTTGTTGCAGCGAGCTTTCCCTATGCTTTTCTGGAGGCCTTCGGCAACAAGACCACCACCATCAAGCGCCTGCAAAGCGGCACGTCCAATGCTTCCGATATTGAAGGCGCGATATTACAACGCAATAACATTCATATCGCTGTCTGCGCGGAAGGTGAAGTCACCGTCACCTTAAATACGTTAAAAGCCAGCCCGGCAACCACCAGGGCCAAAGCCAAGTTTATTCTGGCAACCGATGGCATCAGCCTGGAGGCGGAAGACCTGATTTCTGGTGAAACGGTAGCCTGTTACTATAAAGACTTCCCCAATCACTTCGGCTTTTTCCTGCCGCTGGCAGGCATCACCACGGTCAAACAAATCCGCGAAAGTGCCTTTGATATTCGCGCCACCAGCCGCCTGAACCGCCTGTATGTAGAGCTGTTAAGAAACAATCCCGAGTGGGGCACCTCGGAGCGCCGCCATGATATGAATCACTTTATGGCGCGGCTGATTTTTTGCTTCTTTGCGGAAGATACCGACATATTCAATGGTGACAACCTGTTTACCGCCACCATCGGGCAGATGAGCGCGAAAGACTCCTCCAACACCCACGAGGTGATCAGTGAAATCTTTCGCTCGATGAATACGCTTACCTCAGATCGCAAAAGCACTGGCATCCGCTCCTGGGCAGATGGCTTCCCTTATGTCAACGGTGGACTGTTTTCCGGCAGCACCGACGTGCCACGCCTCACCAAAATAGCTCGCTCGTATTTACTGCACGTAGGCACATTGGACTGGAAGCAGATCAACCCCGATATTTTCGGCTCCATGATTCAGGCTGTGGCCGATGATGAAGAACGCGGCGCCCTGGGCATGCACTACACCAGTGTGCCCAATATCCTCAAGGTGTTGAACCCGCTGTTTCTGGACGACCTGCGAGAGCAACTGGAGCAGGCAGGTGACAATGCCAGAAAACTGTTAAACCTGCGCAAGCGCCTGTCCAACATTCGTGTGTTTGACCCCGCATGCGGCTCGGGCAATTTTCTGGTGATTGCCTACAAGCAAATGCGCGAGATAGAGGCAGCACTTAACACCAGGCGTGGTGAAAAAGGCCGTCCAACGGAAATACCCTTAACCAATTTCAGAGGCATCGAACTGCGGGACTTTCCGGCGGAAATTGCACGGTTGGCACTTATCATTGCTGAATACCAATGTGATCTGCTCTATCGCGGACAAAAACTCGCACTGGCGGAATTCCTGCCACTGGACAAGCAAAACTGGATTACCTGTGGCAATGCATTGCGAATTGACTGGCTTTCAATCTGTCCCCCCACCGGCACAGGGGTGAAACTGATGGGTGATGACCTTTTCAGCACACCGCTTGAACAGGCGGAGATTGATTTTGAAAATGAAGGAGGAGAAACCTATATTTGTGGCAATCCGCCGTATCTTGGCAGCACATGGCAGTCCAAAGAGCAAAAAGCAGATCTGGAGAGTATTTTTAAAAACAGAACCAAAAGCTGGAAATCACTCGACTATGTAGCCGGCTGGTTTATGAAAGCGGCGGACTACGGCACGTATACCAATGCGTCCAGCGCCTTTGTCAGCACCAACTCCATTTGCCAGGGCCAACAAGTGCCCATTCTCTGGCCACTGATTTTCAAAACCGGCAATGAAATTGCCTTTGCTCATACATCATTTAAATGGGCGAATCTGGCCAGTCATAATGCGGGGGTTACAGTTGCGATTGTTGGTATCTCAAATCAGGCAGGCAAGGTTCGGCGCTTGTTTTCAATCGATGAGAATGGAGAAACGATTGAGAAAAAAGCAGAGAATATTAATGCGTATTTGGCTGCTGGAAATAACCTAGAGTTAGAGAAATCTTCAGTGCCACTTACAGATATTACTCCAATGGATCGAGGAGACAGTGCCATTGATGGCGGAGGGCTGCTAATTGATACAAATGAATCTAACGAACTATATGAAGAAAACAGAGAAGCCCATAATAAATACGTCAGACGATACATAGGCTCTGAGGAACTAATTAAGGGTAAATCTCGATACTGTCTTTGGATTCAAGATGATGAATTTGAGAATGCCCACAAAATAGCATTCATCAGGAATCGGCTTGAAAAGGTCTCTGCGATGAGATCGTCAAGTAGTAAATCTCAGACAAAAGATGCTGCAAGTACCCCACACAAATTTGGAGAAATCCGGCATCGGGAAAGCATGTACACTATTGTTGTTCCAAGAGTAAGCTCCGAAAATAGAGAATATCTTCCTGTAGGATTGGTTAAAGGTGGAACGATAATCGGTGACCGTAATTTTGCTCTCTACGATGCACCGCTCTGGAACATGGCGCTCATAGCCTCACGTCTACACTGGGTATGGATTGGTACAGTCTGTGTGAGATTGGAAATGCGATTTTCATATTCAAATACGCTTGGTTGGAATACCTTTCCCGTCCCCAAGCTTACTGAAAAAAACAAAGAAGACCTAACCCATTGCGCGGAAGATATTCTTCTCGCACGTGAAGCACGTTTCCCCGACACGATTGCTGATCTCTATGATCCGGGTAAAATGCCGGAAGACCTGCGCCATGCTCATGAGCGAAACGACGAAGTACTGGAACGAATTTACATAGGTCGACGCTTCAAAAACGATACTGAGCGCCTCGAAAAGCTGTTTGAGCTTTATACCAAAATGACATCAAAAGCGGAAAGGAGAGCTTCCTGATGCAAGCCACTACAATGATATCGCCATCTTCGATGCTGGATATAATTGAGCGTATTGAAAAGGCTCTATGGGAAAAATTTGAGACAAGAAAATATCAAAACGTAAAGCGATATATTTCAAGATGGCATATCGTTTATGATGATTTTGGACATTCAAACTTCGTTATATCTGCTCAAAAAGATAACGATAACATTGATCTTCCAGCGACTCTGGACAGCATGGATGACGAGTTGCTTTTTAAAATTGCAGTGGACCTGAATTTTGAAATCCCTGGCATGATATACAGCGTTGCTGAAATAAAAGGCGTGCTTTCCCAGAAATATGAAGATGTGGGGAGAACTTTTGAAAAAGCGCATGAGAAAATCTATTCAGAACCATCTATGGCGATAATAATGGCCAATTCTGCCTTGGAGCGAATTATCAAAAAGATATGTTCAGACCATTCTATAGATGGCTGCAATTCAAAAGACACATTGTATAAGCTTGCTCTGCATATTCTTAAACAATTCAATTTTTTTCCGGACAAAAACCTGAACACAAATATCAGAAACATAGGTTCAGGCTTATTAAGTGCTTCTCAAGCCATAGAAAATATTAGAAGTAATAATACTGAAGCCCATGGCACAGAGGACGAAATCATATCCGACCCCCTCTATGCAATGCTGGTTGTGAATACGGTTGCTACAGTTGGGTTGTTTCTACTGAATTATTATGAAAAGCATTATCAATCTGAACCTGATTTGGAAGATGAAATATCATTTTAAAAAAGATGTTAAGTTATAACTGCCATTAAATCTAAACACTTCCGTTTTAGAGACCTGTGTAGCCAAGAGTAGATCGTAAAAATCCAGAGAATTGGGCATGCGCATCATGCAGAAGGCCAAGTAAATTTATTCTACACTTACTTAGCACCAGTTGATTTTTCCATTCTGCAAAAAGAAGTGTGATCTGCATCGTTTTGATCGCCAGATGGACGGGGATAGCGTAGGAACACCTTGATTTGTAGTTTTCAATCTCCAACGGGGTGAAGTTGAATCATTAACGGGTAAAACGATTTTATCTTTGCATCCACAAGGACAAATCAACTCTACCTGCCAGGGTTCCTTTTCAGTCCCAATAATATAAAGTGTTTTCTTTTTTGGATGATCAACCGGGTCTTCAACATATCGCACTGAATATGGTTTATCCCAAAATCTGGATAACGGCTGGATGAGCCGCTCAAAAAAGTTTTTTATTGTAGTTTTCATTCATCAAAGCCTTTTATGTTTGTCACCAGTCGCCAGGAATATACCTAATGCAATATTCTCGGAGGAATGTGCGTTGTGCTCATAATATCCATGCGTAAATGAGCGCTCCTGTTCATCAAATTCCTTGTTTGATACGACCCTGTACCCGTTTAAGCGAGCCATAAAATCATCCATTGCCATAACGGCTGCTTCCATTGTTAACGTCATTACAGCCTGGATATCGCTTCTTTCACCTGTATAGCCGAGTTCTTTAAGAATTTTGTAAAATTCTGGGTCATCCCTACGGAAATTTTCATCCCGTAACCTTTCGGCAGAAAACGCTTCCCGATCTAACAGGCATGACTGGTCGGGTTGTAAATAATGGCAACGGGCGACGGCTTGCCTCAAACTACCCGGTAGGCTCCTATCCTCTTTAATGGCTACACCTAAATCGAAGTAAGGGATCAGGTAAGCACATGCAATTTTATTTAGCGCGTGACGTGCTGCAACGTTATCAACACAGCCGAATAGCACATCACATTCAGCGAGAGTGTCTGTAGTTATCTCACAGGGAATCAAGCCATTAATAGGCGTTACTTTTGTTGGCAACCTAGTTTCTTCTATCCACTGCGCACATCGATCAACTTTCAAAGTGCCATTATCTGCATCCTCAACTCGTGACATGAGCATCCTGTTTAAATTTCCTTCCTCGATTTTATCGAAGTCAATCGGGACTAGGTGGCCGATATGATAGCGTAGCAGAAGTTCTACCGTGGGGCTGCCAGTGCCGGAACAGCCGACCACCCCTGCTTTTAGCCCCCGCATTATGCTGGTAGTGCCTGATCCATATACCTGTTCGGTTTTTTTGATGAAATCAGTATTGTTTTCGAAATTTGGAAAGTCTCCGAAATACCGAATATCATCGCCGACGACAGAGACCATATCAATTGAGGTGAATTCGCCACTCTCACTCATTATCCGCGCTATTATGCTGCCATCAGGTAACATAATTGCTGAACCATGCGGTTGCTTTCCTTCAATACATGAAGTCAGACGTGGCAAGATTTTCAAATCATTTTCATTATCGGTATTCGAGAAGCCATTGAACCCGTTTGGGTGGCTATGAAGCATAATTAAAGACAGACATTCCTTCTCTAAGTGTTCGTATTGAGGCATTAAATAGTCTTCTGTAGGCCACAACAAACAAACAGGTGTCCGAGATGCGCAGGCGCTATATGGTATGTTTATTATTTCTTTAATCAGCAGAATGGTGGTTTCTTCATGTAACACAGGTTCGCAGAGTAATAGTGCTCCGGCTTCTTTGCCATCTGGTGCGAGCACATGGGATTTAATGGTGGTATGTTGTTTACCAGTCATACGAAGTTTTATCACCATATTTTTCCCCGTGCTTCTTCGTTCAAAATGTGCTGGATGTAGGATATATGCGTGCCAAGGGTATTAATGCCAGGGCGCCATTTTGTATTTTTTGGGTAATGGCGTGACCACTGCCACCACTTCCTGTTATCGAAATGGTTGGATTCGGTCAATCGTTCAATGCTTTTTCCGTCTGAACGTGTGACATGTTCGTCCGTGAAAAACATGTCAAGTGCAGCACCACTGGTGTAATCCTGTGGCACCTTGATTTTTAGGTTGAGCTTTCTCGGCTGGAAAGGTTGGGGCATTTGGAAACCACACAGGATAACCCCGCGTGTATTACCGTCCTGTATGGCTTCCCATTCAATGCCCAATCCATTAAGGAACTGAATATCCTCTTCGGGGAGAAGAAACTCCCTGCGGAGACCGTCAGCCATTACATGCCTCCGTTGGAACACTCTCGAAACGTTCAATACCTGGCTTTTTCAGGTCTACTTCCTGATCAGGCTCCAGCTTCTCTCGTTTCCCACCTTTGAATTTCTGTTGCAGGTGGTATTCAGAGGGATCCAGGCCCGCAGCGATCAGTATCTCTTTCGCTGTAATTGGGGATTGAACACGAATTTTCTCCTTATCCACCTTAATCAGGTAATACTTCACCCGTTTTGGAATCGGCCTGTCGGAACAGGCATATTCCTCAAGGTCTACTACTTCAATTTCGTCTAATACGTCTTTTACACCTGTCATGTCGTACTCCTTATTTCTTGCGGTTTGGTCGCTGGGTTAAAGCGGACGCAGCCGCAGTTTTCTCGGCTTTACCGGCGGTTTTGCTGCGTAGCACCTTTGATGCTGCAGTGCCGGCACGCTTGCTTGTCGTCTCATTTCGCTTCTTAGCCATGGTTTTTACCCTTAAATAGTTAATATTTAGTTAGTCAGGGGATGGATATCTGCCATCTCATAGATATAGGCGGCTCGAAAAGCATCTCGCGGACAAAAAAAATATTTTTATATTGTGTCTGTATGCGGGGTCTTGGTTAGCCTACATTATTATCAGGGGGTAGAATGATCATGCATAAGATCAAACAGGTAATTTATATGGATAGCACTTACCTATCGAAAGAAGAGCTGGAAGCGGCTGTATCGGCACTAAGTGATGCTGATATTCTCAGGTTGACGGAGATCGCCAGAATATATACTGGCAATCATGAGATGGAAGCCGACGACTTGGTTCAGGAAGCAGTTATAAGAACTCTCTCCGGCGATCGCAAGACATGCCCTAGAAATCTACCAATTGTGAATTTTCTCGTAGGAGTAATGAGAAGTATTGCGAGTAGCGAACGCGAGAAAAAGGAGCGCGAAGGAGACTCGTGTGACATCGAGAAATGCCAGGTAGCTGACCCTGATAGCAGCCCTGAAGATGATGTATTGGAGAAGCAATTATTTAAAGAGTTAGAGATTATTTTTGAAGAGGACGAAGAAATACTAATGCTGATGTTGTACTTACATGATGGGCATTCCCCTGCCGAGATACAGAAAAATGAAGAATGGAGTGAAACACAATACAACACGATACGGAGAAGGATGAGAAGAAAATTTAACGCGCACACAGAACAGGAGCATACATCATGAACAAAAATATAAAGCACAAATTACCTTTATCGGTAAGAGATATTTTGGTTGATGACATTCTGGAATCTTCAGATGAGGAAATTTTGAATGAAGCTCGCGCAATATACGATGACATCAATTCTGAGGTTGATAAAACCCGGAAAATTATGAACGCAGCTCTTCTCAAGAGCCGAAAGTTCAGATTGACTCTTGCTAAAGAGCAGCTTAAAGAAAGTAAACCAGTTAAAACCGATACCAATGTTCTATCATTTCCCATAGGTGATAAAAGAAAGCTAATTAATCAAGCTAAGGAGTCTGTTAATAGTTTAACCCTAGCTGCACGTAATGAGGAGGAAATGTCAGAGATGGATATTGATGGAATTTTGCAAGACCTCATTGATCTTGGTGTAATTGATAAGAATGGAAATATCAAATAGTGCAGCGATTAACGCCATCTGAGGTTTTATTGCAGTCATTGGGTATTACTGAGCCTCATGAGATTGATCTAGAAGCCATAGCCTGGGATCAAGGTGCAGAGGTGAAGTATAGAAACCTGGAAGGTTGTGAAGCCAGAATACTGGGCGCAGGTGATCGGGCAATAATTACTATTCATCAAGGCATATACGACAGACGTAAGCGATTTTCCATCGGTCATGAACTTGGTCATTGGCATCATCACCGAGGTAAATCTTTTGCCTGCCGGACAGAAGATATTGGTAATTATGCTGGAGTAAACGCAACAAGTGACGCAGAAAAAGTTGCAGATAATTACTCCGCTGATTTGCTATTACCAAGATATATTTTTAACGAGGTTGCAAAACAATACACACGACCAACGTTCGATACGATTTTTTCGATTGCGGATAACTTTGATGTAAGCAAAACCTGTACAGCAATAAGATATGTTGAGTATGGAAATTTCCCTTGTATGCTGGTTTGCTATACGCAGAATGGAAGAAAATGGTTTCGTAGAAATAAGGACGTTCCTGCAAAATTGTTTCCACACGACCAGTTAGATCATGAAACAGAAGCGATAGAAGTCTTGTTTGGTGAAAAATCCAAAACGAACAGAATAACCTCATCAGGTGATTCCTGGTTTAATTGGTGGAAAGCAGATAGATATGAAGTTTGTGAGGAAACAGTGCGGTTAGTAGAGGGGGAAACCCTCACCCTACTGACATGGAAAAATGAAAAAATGCTTGAAGAGGCAGGAAAAGATTGAGGTGGTATAGTAGCCAAATTGAGCATCTCTGCTCATTGCCTCTTTTTCCATGATCTATAGAATTTGTGAGTACAGTTTACTTTGATCAAAGTCTTTGTCTGTCCGAGCCGAAATATAAAAGTATTCTAATATAGGTCATTTCTATGAATAATGATTTATTACGGATCAGGATTATTCAGTCGCAATTGACAGAAATACAGACAGAGCAGGAGGTTATCTATTTCGCTGATGAGTTTCCCCTCGTCGTTTACGGTGCTGTTTCTATTCTGAAATCCGCCAAAAGCTTAAGCTAGTATTTCTACGGATATACCATGAAAAACCACTACATAGTGAAGGAATTTCATGGTAAATTGCCTTCATGATTAAACGCCAACATTGGCTGGATGCCGTACAAATTGCTCTTTCCCGCAGCCGGATAACCGTCCTCGCAGGGCCGCGTCAATGCGGTAAAACCACTCTGGCCCGGCAGTTTGTAGAGGAAGATTCACTTAATTACTTTGATCTGGAAGACCCGGTGAGCCTTGCCCGCCTGGACGAGCCCGTAACGGCACTGGGTGAACTGGAAGGTTTGATTGTTATTGATGAGGTTCAACTGCGGCCGCAGTTGTTTCCGGTGCTGCGGGTTTTAGCAGACAGGCAGGATTTCAAAGGGCAGTTTCTAATTCTTGGTAGTGCTTCGGGGGATCTTATGCGCCAGTCAGCGGAATCCCTGGCCGGGCGTAGTGAAACCGTATTGCTGCGCGGGCTGGATTTACAGGAAGTGGGCTGGAGCGCCATGGAGCAGCATTGGTTACGCGGGGGCTTCCCGCTTGCCTTTCTTGCGACTTCGGAGCAGAACAGTCTGGCCTGGCGCAAGGGCTTTATCGAAACCCTGTTACAACGTGATTTTCCCATGTGGGGTGTGCGTGTGGCGGCCACTTCCCTGTGGCGATTCTGGACGATGCTGGCACATTACCACGGGCAAATCTGGAACGCTGCCGAGTTTGCCCGCGCCATGGGCGTGGGGGAATCCACAGTAAGGCGCTATCTGGATTTGTTAACCGACGCTTTCATGGTTCGCCAACTTCAACCCTGGCACGCCAATATTCGCAAGCGGCAGGTAAAGTCCCCTAAAATCTACCTGCGCGATAGCGGCTTGTTACATCAGTTATTGGGAATTACCAGTCAGCGGGATTTGTTGACTCACCCCAAACTGGGTGCTTCCTGGGAAGGCTATGTCATTGAAGAAGTGATAACGGCTGAGAATGTAGAGGACGCTTATTTCTGGGCGACCCATCAGGGGGCGGAAATGGATTTGGTGATACCGAAAAATGGATGCTTGCGGGGGGTGGAATGCAAGCGCGCCGATGTGCCAAAACTAACGCCGTCCATCCGCTCGGCACTGGAAGATCTGCAACTTGAATCCGTCGCCATTGTGTACCCCGGTAACAAGCGTTTCAAACTTGCTGAACAGGTAGAGGCGGTGCCGCTGGCTGCCCTGGCTTCCGAAGGGGTGTTTGGCCGATGAGTGAGCAGAATCAGGAGAACAGCATGACGCATAAAAAAATACCTGCGGTAACGGTCAGTTACGCCAGCAACGGTAGCTCCACCAGAGCGAATGAACTGGGGATGCGCATCATGCAGGAGCGAACCTATGCAAAGCGCGGTGAGCAATATCTGCTGATTAAATCGCCGCCGGCTTCCGGTAAAAGCCGCGCTCTGATGTTTATCGCCCTGGATAAGCTGCACAACCAGAACCTTAAAAAAGCCATCATCGTTGTGCCGGAAAAAGCCATCGGTGCCAGTTTTAATAACGAAGCGTTAAGCCAGTACGGTTTTTATTGGGATTGGCAAGTATCACCCAGATGGAACCTGTGTAATGCCCCCGGCGAAGACGGCGGCAAGGTCAATTCCGTTAAAGCGTTTATGGATAGTGACGATCAGGTGCTGGTGTGCACGCATGCCACATTCAGGTTTGCCGTGGATAAGTTTGGCATCGCTATCTTTGATGATTGCCTGATTGCTATTGATGAATTCCACCACGTCAGCGCCAACCCGGATAACAAGCTCGGTGCCCATCTCGGGCAATTTATTGCCCGTGACAAAGTACATATTGTCGCCATGACGGGGTCCTATTTCCGGGGTGATGCCGAGGCGGTGCTTGCGCCAGAAGACGAGGCCAATTTCGAGACGGTAACCTATACCTATTATGAACAGCTCAACGGCTATGACTACCTTAAAACCCTGGAGATTGGTTATTACTTCTATTCCGGCTCCTACGCCGATGACATATTGAACGTATTAGATCCAAACGAAAAAACCATTATTCATATACCGAATGTGAATTCCCGCGAAAGCACCAAAGATAAAATCAAGGAAGTGGAACATATCATCCATGAGCTGGGTGACTGGCAAGGCACAGACCCTGAAACCGGTTTTCATCTGGTGCAGGATGCTACGGGTAAAATTATTAAAATTGCCGACCTGGTAGATGATGACGCCAGCAAGCGGGATAAAGTTTCCACCGCGCTTAAAATGTCCGCAGTTAAAAATGACAGAGATCATGTCGATATCATTATCGCCCTGGGCATGGCAAAAGAAGGTTTTGACTGGATATGGTGTGAACATGCACTGACGGTTGGCTACCGTTCCAGTCTCACGGAAATTATCCAGATCATTGGTCGTGCCACCCGTGATGCCAAAGACAAAACCCATGCGCGTTTCACCAACCTGATTGCCGAGCCGGATGCCTCGGAAGAAGCCGTGACCGATGCAGTGAATGATACGCTGAAAGCCATTGCCGCCAGCTTACTCATGGAGCAGGTGCTGGCACCAAAATTTAACTTCACGCCAAAGAATCCGCAAAGCGGTCCGATAGAAGGGTTTGATTACGGGGAAAATGGTTATGACCCCAATGGCAATAACGTAGGCTTTAATGAATCCACCGGGCAGTTCCAGATTGAAATTAAAGGGCTGGCCGAACCGAAGAGTCAGTATGCACGGCGCATCTGTGCGGAAGATTTAAACGAGGTGATTACCGCGTTTGTGCAGGATAAAACTGCCCTTGAACGCGGCCTGTTTGATGAAGAAATGGTGCCTGAAGAATTAACCCAGGTACGCATGGGCAAGATTGTGAAGGATAAATATCCGGAACTGGATGACGAAGACCATGAGGCTATCCGTCAACACGCGATTGCAGCCTTGAACCTTACTCAAAAAGCGAAAGAATTAGTGAATCAGGATGATGACCCGGAACGCGGCGGCAGCACCGCTTTCGTGGATGGCGTAAGGAAGTTTGCCATGGATGTGCGCGATCTCGATATTGATTTAATCGATCACATCAATCCCTTCGGTGAGGCTTATGCGATATTAGCCAAATCCATGAGCGAAGAAAGTTTAAAGCAAGTCGCTGCCGTTATTGCCGCTAAGAAAGTCAGTTTAACTGAGGAAGAAGCCAGAGAATTGGTTGATCGTGCTATCAGGTTTAAGAAAGAGCGCGGCCGCTTGCCGGAACTCACTTCCCCTGATCCCTGGGAAAAACGTATGGCAGAAGGCATTGCCTTCCTTGCACGCAAAGTGGCTGAAGAAAATAATGGCTGACGTGAAGGAAAAAAAATCCAATAAGGACCTGCTTGAAGAACTGGGGGTCGATGTAACGCCCAGCAAAAAAGCTGTACACTCGCCAAAAGAAGAGCGCATCATCGCTGGCTTTGAAGAAATTCAACGTTTTGTCGAAGAGCATGGACATTTACCTGAACATGGCGAAGATAAAGATATCTTTGAACGACTGTATGCGGTTCGTTTGGATCGTATTCGCGCACTGGAGGAATGCAGGAACTTGTTGGCTGACTTGGACTATCAGGGTTTGCTGGCAACTGAAAGTGGCGTTTCCGAGCCACCGAAAGAATATAAAACCGATAAAGAAATGCTGGCAGAGCTAGGGGTCGAACCACCAAAAGAAAACGATGTTACTTTCCTCAAGCACGTTAAACCGCGCGCTGAAGTAAAAGCGGCCGAAGAAATTGCCTCGCGTACACGCTGCGCTGATTTCGATAAATTCAAACCTATCTTTGATGCTGTTCAGCAAGAGCTAAAAAGTGGTGTTCGAATAACACGCCCCTACAAGGACAATGCTGAAATAGAAAAGGGGCATTTGTTCATTCTTGCTGGGCAAATTGTTTATGTGGCTGGGGTTGGTGAAGAATTTATTACAGATTATGACCGCAAAGACAGTCGACTTCGCGTCATTTATGACAATGGCACGGAAAGCGATATTCTTCTTCGCTCGCTTCAGCGAGCCTTAAATAAGGATGAGCATGGCCGGCGAATTACAGAAAAGGATTTTGGCCCGCTATTCTCATCCATAACCGATGAAGAAGACACAGCGAGCGGGACCATATATGTCCTGCGCAGCAAATCAGATCACCCTGTCATCGCTGAAAATCGCAACTTGATTCACAAGATCGGTGTAACCGGCGGTAGTGTTAAAACACGCATAGCCAACGCCAAACTGGACCCTACCTACTTAATGGCCGATGTTGAAATTGTAGCGACCTACGAACTCTATAACATCAACCGTACGAAGCTCGAAAATATCCTTCACCGATTCTTTGAATCCGCCAGACTGAATATTCAAATCAATGACCGTTTTGGCAATCCCGTTATCCCCAGAGAATGGTTTTTGGTGCCAGTGTTTATTGTTGATGAGGTCGTTGAAAAAATTAAGGACAGGACCATCGGTAATTATGCCTATGATAGGGAAGCAGCGAAGCTGGTGTCAGCCAAGGGCAAGTGAATCGAAGTTGGTATGATTTCAGGAATCATCAGGGTACGGTGGAGTGGATTTAAAAGGTTAATGACAATGATTTATAAATTCCCAGGCATAGTCCCACCCAATGCGTTCCTGCTCCAGCCGCACGCCGCTGCCATATTTGGCTTGCCTCATCTCATCCAACAAGAGTTTTTCTTCAGTGGTGAGCCTTTGCAGTTGAACGTTTGACGTTTGAGGTTCCGTTGACCAACAGTCACGATGTTTGAGCAATGTCTGCCTGTCCATCAACAGGGAGCGTGCCTGGGGCAGGTAATGACGCAGGCGATCCAGAATGGCAAATCCGTCGGAATCAATATCTCCCCAGTAATAACAGGGCACATCTTTAAGCCAGGGTAACTGACCCAACAGATCTACTGCATATCCCTGCTTCATGAAGACGAGACTGTCGGGCAGATCTTCGAAGGCCAGACCTGTCTGCAGGTTCTCGACGATGAAGACTCTCTTTACCGGAAGCCGCCACTGGGCCAGCTCATTCACTGGTGCCTGAATATCACTAAGTCCACCGTTTGCAGCGCGTAATGCCGGGTCGAGCAGTCTGAGGCGTAAGGTCAAGGGAAGGCGGCGCATACCGGTCAATTGGTAGAGGTCGCCGCCCTCTGTTTGCCCGAGAATGTGCGACAACCAGCGGGTGATGAGCTTATGCCGGGTTTCCAGCCATTTGCTGTCGGTGCCGGGAATCGGGACCTGCCGGATATAGAGCCCGGCACCCCGGTGCGTGTCTAGCCAGTTCACCACCTCCATCAGGTGCTGAAATTCGGCATCACTCCAGTTAGCGAGCACTTCGAAATTGCCGGGTAATACATCTTTCAGTTGCGGCCACCGCCGTATCAGTTCCTGGAATCTGCGTTTGGCACAGGCCCATTGTTCGCTCAGACCGATGATATCGGCTAGCGTCTCCGGCAAGTCAACGATGAACCGTTCTGGCAGGTTTTGACTGCCCAGCGCTTTCCAGCGGCGTTGCGTCCACTGCACTTCTCCCGCACCGCGCCAGTGTTGCCAGTGTGTCTGCCACTCGCGTACCTCTGTAATACGGGACAGAGCTTGCTGTTCTGTGGGAAGGCCAAGAGGGATGGATTGAGGCCAGGTATTTTTCCCTTGTGTTTCATTCAATAGCCAGTGGCGGCACTGCAGTTGGTAGCGTTTTTGCAGCAGGTCGCAGACCCCTGCCGGATTAAGCAGAAACTTCTTTGCCATGGGCGCTTTCCGGCAGTTGCAGGCGTTGATGTGCCTGATCATATTCGATGGGCAAGGTGGCAGAGCGTTTACGCTCACTGATTTCAACAAAGCAGGCCCCGCCAATGAAAGGTTCAAGTGTCATCACGGATTTTAGCGGCGTGGCGACGATCATCTGGAAACCGAATTTTTCAAAGATGCGCATTACCAGCTCGGTGAATTCGTTGTCTGCCTTGCCAAAAGCTTCGTCCAACACCACCGGCGCATAGACTGGCAGACCCCCATCCGAACCACCCAACTGATAGCGCAGTGCTGCGGCCAGACAAGTTGTGGACAGCTTTTCCCGCTGCCCCCCGGATTTACCCGCTCCTGAGCGATAGATTTCGATGACCTGATCCTGTTGGTCCAGCTCCTTGCCGATAAATTCCATATGCAGACGCACATCCAGTACCAGTTCACGCCAGCGGCGTTCCTCGGGCTCCTCGCCGCCCAGCTTTTTTACCAGCTCGCGCAGAACCAGAAAACGTTGTTCGGCGCCCGCCTGATCCATTTGCCAGGCATTCTTGAGCACCTGAGTAACCTGTTCGCGGAATTCCTTGACGGCCGGCAGGTGGCGATCACTGACCTCAATCTGCAGATAGGTGCCGGGGTTGAACTCTGCATCTGCAAGACCTTCGTTGACCAACTCCATGCGCAAGTTGATGTCTTTGCGGGCCTGGGATAAATGTGTACTCAGCGCTGCCAGGTTCTCGGTGCTTTGTTCCTTCAGCATGTCGAAGAAGCGCTTTTCATGCTGCGGCAGCCCATCCCACTCCAGACGGCGCAGTAAGGCCAGAAACTCATTGACAGAAGCAAGCGTGGTATCGAAATCAGCACATTCGTGAGGCCAGTCACGCGCGAAATTTTCAAATGCCTTCTCGATGGTTCTGGTACAAATATTTTCCTCTTCCCGGAGTGTCTTCAAGGTCTCATTGATACCGCGCTCCACACTGCGCCTGCGTTCATCAAGATTGTTCAGGGTGAGCGGCGCTCTGTTCTGGAAGTGCTCTTCCAGGATATGGCGCTGGTGATTATCAGGGAGAATGGACGATTGCAGGGTTAATGCTACATCCTGATGCTGCTGGCGCAGATTGCTCAGATCCTTCCCCAATTGCAGTAGCTTTGCTCGCGTACCACTCAGGGCTTTGTCAGCTTCGTTGATTATTCCGCGCTGCTTGCGGATTCTCTCATCCAGTACCTGGAGTTCCCGATTACCTTCACGCAAGCTGCGTAACTGTTGCTCAAGCGCCTGAATGCGGTCAAGGCTGCTGGCCACATCCACCTCTTTCCATTCCAGATTGATGATTTCACTGGCTGCCTGCAAGGCAGAGGTTTGTTGCTCCTGTTCCTGTTTTACCTGCTCGAGTGCCTGATTCAGCTTGCTGATGGCAAGCCCGAGTTCCTGTGCCTGCTGCTTGTACCTGGACAGCTTTTCACGGTTATCAAAACCCAGCACCCAGCGCCTATGGTCATCAATGGAGAAGCGATCGTCCTTTTCGTGCCGGTCCGGGCCATGCCGCACCTGGCCCTGCCGGGTGAGTGCCCGCTGTTCCTGACGGAAATCTTTCAGGTTATCCACACAGGTGTAATTGAAGCGACGATCCAGCTCGGATTCCAGCCAGGTTTGCAGTGTGGTTTCTTTCAACTCAAGCTTGTTGAGCAGGGAATTGAGCGCAGGATTGGAAACAATGGCCTGTTTATTCGCCCCAACCCGGTAATACACCAGCCTGCCGCGAAGGTGTGTCTCGTCTACATATTTAGTTAGCGCCGTATAAAGCTTGTCTCCCACCAGGAGAGAGAGGCCAAAGCTGTGCAGCACTCGTTCGATGGCACCACGCCACTCTGCCGCTTCTTCTTTCACCTGCATCAGTTCGCCTGCAAAGGGCAGATCCGCCTCCGAAACACCAAGGGCCTGCGCCATGGTTTGACGCAACTCAAGCATATGTGCCGGTATGTTGGAGGGTTGGCGTTCCAGGGCGTTAATTTCCCGACGTACATCCGTGAACTCGGATTCAGCCAGTTTTTTCTGATCTCGTAAGTCATCCCGCCGGGCTACCAGTGCCTCCCCATGCTGTTGCGCATTCTCCGCAATGTTGCGGGCTTCACTGATGCGCTCACTGAAGTAATGGACATTGTCAGGCACGCCCCAGCCCAGCTTGCGACAAGCTGCTTCGAACCACCCTCGGCGATTTTGCCGTGCTTCACGTTCTGTTTGGGCTTCCTTCAGGTTTTGTTCGAGAGCTTCAATGCGGTCTCCGCCCTTATCACGTCGTTGTGACTGCAGGCTCTCCAGATGCTGTTTCAGATCCTCGAGTTTTTCCTCTTGCTGTTTCTCCAGTCCCGCTGTTCCCTGTTCGTCCACCTCTGACTCGTGAATGGCGGATTCGAGCAAGCTGAGCCTGAGCTGGCCGCAATAGCCATCCATACTCAATAGCAGATGCTCGTCTGTCACGATGTTTTTGCGGGTCTCTTCCAGTTTTTCATGGCCGGTTCTGGCAGGCAGCAAGGTTTCCACCTGCTTGCGTGAGGTCACCACTTCCTGATGCGCCGCATCCAGTTCGGCAAACTCGGTTATAAGGCGTTCTGCCGCAGCAAAGGTTTCAGGTTCGTCCAGCATGAACTCCCTGAGGAAATCGTTGAGGTCACCCAGGTTCTTGGCCGATTGCGTTTTGTGTAGCAATTTGAGCGCCATGTCCGATTCGATGCTCATCAACCGCCGGAAGCGTTCTCCATAAGGGCGGAAGATAGTGCCGAAATGCTCTACATCCTGCAGCCGGTGTTTCAACGCCCGGACATCCAGATCGAAGTCATTCAGTTCATTGGAAATCTCGAAAGGGCGTTCGGCAATCATGTAATGGCGCTTGACGTCCTGACTGCCTGATACCGTTCCGCGCAACCAGAAGATCTGGATCAGGGTGATAATCTTACCTTCCTTGTTTGCAAAAGTGAGCGCAAGTGCTGACCAGGTTGTTCCTTTGCGGAGGAACTGGGCGGCGATTTCTCCAGAGTCGCCATCCTTTTGTTCGCCCCAGGCACCCCGGATATAAGTAGCCAGATTTCTGTCCCGGCGGTTGCGCTCCCCTTCACGGGCAGCTGCATTGAATACTTGCCACTGGGGAGGAATCAGCAAGGAAGTCAGCGCATCCAGCAGGGTGGACTTGCCTGAACCGGAACGTCCCACAAACAGAAAGCCCTGCTCAGCGATATTAATGTCATGCAAGCCGGAGAAGGTCCCCCAGTTATAGACTTGCAAGCGGCGCATGCGATACTGCTGCTGAGCTGGCAAATCCTGTAATTCGGCGAAGGATATTTGCTGTGTTGTCATCCCTGATCATCCCTCTGTTCGTCTACTTGAACTTTCTCCTGGACTCTCTTGTCACTCGCCAGCGATTCCTTGTAAACCCCGCTCAGGGCTGCCACCTGTTCTGCGCTAAACAGCAATTTCAGCGTGGGAGAAACTTCAAAGCGGTTATCACTGCCCCGGATGGCGCTGATCAGACTGTTCTTTTTTGCCTTTTCTATTGAGCTGGAGGAGCGCTTCTCAAAACCGGCATGGTCGGTATTCAGAGCAGGTTCATACAGAGACAACTGTTCCATCATTTCTCCGACAGATACAACCGCACGTTCCCCGCGCAGGTCGGCCTCGGCAAGCTGCTGACGGAGATACAGCAGCAATACAGAATCGAGAAAAGTCAGCCTTGTTCTGCGCAACAGGATGGGGGTTTCCAGATCTCCGGTATCGGCCTGACGAACAAATGCCACCTGATCGTCAGTATCCAGCACCAGTTCCAGGAACAGATCGGCCAGCCGGGACCTGATCATATTCTGGTAGCGCAACAGGATGGGCCACAGAACGCCGTGTCTCCGTCCATCCAGTGAAGGGCCTGATAATAGCTGTATCAACAGACGCCGGACCTCCAGAGGTAACTCTCCTGTATCGCCTGGATAAAGTGCTTTGGCTTCTTCAGTAGCATCAGAAAGGCTTTCCGGCGTGTTGTCATCCTGTTCTTGCACGATAAGCCTCTTTGACAAAATAGATACGGGGGATTCTGGCGCTTCTTTCCATGCCATCAAGCCCTTTCCAGGCGACATGGTCAAACTGTTCTGACACCATGCCCTCCTTCACGCCAAGTGCAAGCAATCCTATTACCGACCCCAGCCCTTGCTCGGCAGGGAAAAAATCCAGAATATCTGCGACAGACACTTGCCTGTGCGTTTGCAGCAGAGTGCCGATTTGTTCACGCAAGCGGCGAAAATCAATCTCTGACTGGGCCAGTAACTCGCCAACGGATTCCAGCGAAATATCTGCATCCTGGGCTTTTTCGATGCCTGTTTCGACCCGGTCAACGGCGGGGTCATAAGGTATCCACTGCGATAGCGAACGTAGTCTGGCGCTGGTCAGGTTAAGATCCAGGCCAATTTCCTCCATTGGGCGATACCTGTCCTTGAGCGCAATAGCCTGGCGCTGCGCCTGGGTAATCAGTTGATTAAGTCGGCGCTGTTCCTGATAAGCCCGGCTTTGTACAAACTGTTTAAGGCCACGCGCAAAATTCTGGAATACCTCATGCACCTCCCCGCCATTATCCAGCAGCACCCTGGTCAGCTGTATCAGAAAGCGTCGCTCTCGTCTCTCCAACTTGTGAGTAAAATCACGCGAGAGTACGCGTTCAAGTGAAGATTCAAACTCCAGCGCTTGCTCCGGATCAGTCAGCAATCGCCAGAAAGCACGAAAGGTCTTGCCGGCATCACTTTCCGAAATGAGGTCAACACCTGCAAATACTTTGTCCAGGACCTCGCCTCTGCTCCCTTCATTTTCGATGATCTGCTCTCTGAAGCCACGGTTCAAGCCCTGGAACTCGTCCTGAACGTAGCGAAAATCTTCCGCCAATTCCTGCGCCAGACCTATTATCTCTTTGGCGCGTTCAAGTGCTCTGTCATCAGGAAGTTGTGCTTGCTGACCGCCTCTGACAGCTTCAATCTCTGCATCAATTCTTTCGCGTTCCTGCAGTAGATTGGAGATACGGATATCCGGGTCTGTTTCAGTCTGCTCAGCCAGTTCATTGAGCTGGTTGATTACCAGCGATAATCGGCTTTCCGTGGCAACTGTTCGCTTGTCCTGCAGAGTTTGGATGAACTGTATTGCACGGGTGGCGGCAACGCTCAAGCTATATTCCTCTTCGCTATTATCGGCCAGGAAGGAACGTTCCAGATAGCCGGAATTTAACCAAGCAGACAGGTAGGCTTCGGCTGATTGGGGTAAATCAAGCCCTTGAACACGGAGGATCTCCAGGTCTTTACGCAATCGTTCCAGGAGAATGGAATGCGGAAGCCGCCTGTCTTTTACGAAAAGGTGGGTCTGAAGCAGGGCTAAGGCGACAGGTGAATTATCCAGAGTCAACAGACTCCACGCCGTTTTTAGGCGCAGTCGCTGATTGGTGAATACTTGTTCGACTCCTTTCATACATGCCATCCGGTGGTTCATCAATATTCATTATCGGGTTAGTATCACAACCGCGCCACCTTAGGAAGGCAAGTATAGCTGATTACTCAATATAGCTCAGCTTAGGGCTTCTTATGAAAGGGGTCAAATCAAAGGCAAATCAAAGGAAATCAAAGGAAATCAAAGGGGTCAGAGCAATTTAGAATCAAAGGGGTCAGAGCAATTTGATTGAACGTGATTTTGAAGTTCAATGAATACTAATCATCGCAACTGGCAGCGCGACGAATCACTTTTGGTACTGCACCTGTATTGCCGCACACCCTTCGGTAAGCTTCATCACCGTAATCCCGAGATCATACATCTGGCAGAAGTTATCGATCGAACGCCATCTGCGGTTGCTATGAAGGCAGTGAATTTTGCGCATCTTGATCCAAACCTGAACAGGCAGGGGCTTTCTTCGGTGAGTAAAGCCGACAGAGAACTTTGGGATGAATTTCTTACAGACTCTAATCACATCGCCTTAGCTGCTGAAGACCTTTATGAAAAGCGCATGTTTCCACAAGCTGATGCTGAAAGTATTCATGAGGGACCAATACCTGATGGCCCAACAGAATCAGTACAGGCAGTTAAAGTCAGGCGTGTACAACGTTTCTTTAGAAACAGCGTGCTAACAAGTTATGAAAGTCGTTGTGCTATTTCCGGTTTAAAAATTCCATCACTACTGGTAGCCAGCCATATCATTCCCTGGAAGGATTCCGAAAATCGCAGAGCTGACCCAACTAATGGACTGGCACTCAATAATTTGTATGACAAAGCCTTTGATAAAGGCTTGCTGACTTTTGATGAGCAATGGCGTGTTTGTTTATCTGGCGAATTGAAAATGCATTTCTCAGATAGTGACTTAAGTAAAAGGCTCTTGGATATTGAAGGAAGAGAGTTACAAATGCCGAAGCGTTTTTATCCTGATCCGTCTGCCATGGATTATCATCGACAGAGAGTATTTAAGGGGTAGGGTCAGCCATTTTTCAAGTTGGCACTCAGAGGTTATAAAAAATCCCAGTTTGGTTTTTCCGGGATTTGTTTTGAGAAATAATCAATAAATGCGTTAACTTTAGGGCTTAAAAAGCGTCGCTGTGGATAAACAAGATAGATTGACGCTTCCAATATTTCATAATCATTGAACAGCGTCACTAATTGGCCCTCTTTGATTTCATTACCCACAAGAAAAGAAGGCATCCTGGAGATCCCCATGTGTCCAAGCATGGCAGCCTTTAGTGCAAGGCTGTTGTTCATTTGTAAGCTGCTGCTTAAAGAAACCGAAACATTCTCTCCCCGGGAGTTTTTTAACTGCCACTCCAGAGCATGGTCCTGATGCTGATAACTCAGTATTTTATGTTTGCTTAACTGGTGTGGAGAACCGGGCTTGCCATATTTTTTCAGGTAAGCGGGTGTGGCAACGATCACATGCTTACAAGGCGCTATCCGTTTTGCTATCAAAGTAGAGTCGGGAAGTTCTGTTGTGATTCTGACTGAAATATCGAAACCTTCCCTGATCACATCGACTTTACGGTCATCAAGGTTCATGTCTACTAATACTTCCGGATAGGTGTTTTGAAAGTCTGGTAATGAGGGCGCAATATGCATAATGCCAAATGACATGGGCGCATTGATTTTTAAAATGCCTCGCGGCTTACCTTGCAGTCTTGTGACCGCGCTTTCAGCTTCTTCGATTTCCTGCAGACCCAGACTTGCGTGTTCATAGAACACCTTGCCCACCTCGGTCAGGCTTAGTCGCCGCGTTGTTCGGTTTAATAAGCGGGCATCCAGCCGTTCTTCCAGGCGACTAATATATTTGCTCACCACTGAGCGGGAAAGTTGTAAGCGCTCTGCAGCTGTGGTGAAGCTGCCACTCTTCACGACCTGAACGAATACGGCGATATCGGTGAGATTTTCCATTATTAGTAAATATATGTGAACAGTGTTGTTCAAATATAGCTAATTATCTTTCATATGTTAACTATTATCCTGCGTTTCACAGTTAATCACTAAAGCAGTTACGCCATAGATGGTCTGGTAGTAAATGCAGGAGACGGGTAATGAAAAATATAGATGGTTTGGATCACATCGGAATAAGAGTAGGCGATTTTCCTCGTTCAATTGAATTCTATAAGGCATTTGGTTTTCAACTGCTGCGATCAGATTTTCAGGAAGGGGTGATGGTACTGGTTCATAAACGGGGCCCCACACTTAATCTGCTGGATTCCGCCATAGAGTCAGGGACGCCACATAATATTTTGATGGATGAAAGTATCAAACATGCCGGTTATACCCATATCGCTCTCAAGGTTAATCAAATTACTGAAGCAATTGATCACATCAATAAATTAGGCCATGTGATAACTGAAGGACCAGTGCGCTTTGGTGATGGCAAGACCTCAATCTTCATTCGTGACCCGGATAAAAATGTCATTGAATTCACGCAACATAAATTACCAGCTGATTCAGCTATGAATGGCATCAATAAAACTGGCGGTGCGAAATGAAGGCCCTGCTTCTGTTGATACTTTCCGGGTCGCTGACGGCAGCCTTGTACATGGTGAGAAAGCTGGCAGGCGCGGAATCAATTCCGGTACTGCTTTTCCTGTTTTGGCAATTAAGTGGCAGTGCGTTAGTGGTTTGGATGTTTTCGATCCGTTCCAGACAATTTCCAATCTGGAACCTGGAACACATTCGATACTATCTGATAGGAGGGCTGCTGGGTACAACCATCCCATTTATTCTGGTGTTTGTGGTTTTAGAACAATTGCAGGTAGGACTGGTTGGTTTAGTGACAGCACTTTCACCAATCGCGACATATTTTTTAGCGCGAATCATTGGCTATGAGCAGGCCAGCATGCTGCGCTTAATGGGCTTAATAGTCGGGCTGACCGGTGTTGCTTTTCTCATCACGTCTGGAGAATCCATAAATCAATCGACGAACTGGTTTTTCATAGTGCTGGCGCTGATGATTCCGCTAACGCTGGCAGTTAGTAATATTTATCGAAGTCGATTCTGGCCGGTTGGCAGTGAAGCAATGGCCATAGTGATGGGTATGTTAACGGTGAACGGAATTCTTCTGTTCCTTGTAAATCTGTGGCTCGGGAACTTTCACCTCAATATGTTTGAAAACAGGCAAGTGCTCTATTTGATAGGGATTTTATCTGTACTGGCCGGAGCGGCTTACCTAAGTTCATTTGAATTATTAAAAGAGGGTGGCCCTGTTTATCTAAGCCAAATGGGTTATGTGATTACTGTTGTCACGATACTGGCGGGAATTTTAATTTGGGATGAGCAATACCGTGTTAATGACATGATAAGTATCTCTCTTGTTTTTGGTGGAGTTTTGATGACCACCTGGTCACGTAAGAAAAATATAGTTTCGGAATAAATAAATGTTGAATTATAGGAGGATTGAAGATGAATGTAATTGAAGCACTAAACTGGCGCTATGCCGTCAGGAAATTTTCTGATCATAAACTCAGTGATGAAGAAGTGAAGCGACTTGTCGATGCCACTTTACTGAGCCCTACATCATACGGTCTGCAACCCTACAGGTTATTCGTTATCACGGATCAGGAATTACGCAGGCGGCTGATGGCATCTTCCTTTGGTCAGGAAAAAGTTTTGCATTGCTCTCACCTGGTGGTTTTTGCCGCGCAAACAGTATTCGGTGATGAGTTGGTAGACCGCTATATAGAAAGTGTAGCTGAGACCAGAAAAATAGAAATCCAGGCATTAAGCGGACTTGCTGAACATATGAAGGAAGTGTTCAGAAATAAAAATGCCCGGCAGAAAAAGGAGTGGGCACATCAACAGGCATACATAGCCTTAGGCACTTTATTAACCAGTGCCGCCTTAATGAAGATTGACTCATGTCCGATGGGAGGTATTGATGCAGCCGCCTATGATGAAGCGCTGAATTTAAAAGCATTAAATTTGGAAACCTCAATGATTTCTGCCTTGGGGATTCGGGATCAGAAAGATGAGACTGCAGGTATGCAGAAAGTTCGGTATGACGAATCGGAAATGGTGGTAACGATCTGAATTTGTAGATACATAAATTTAATAAACACAGGAGGCAGGTGAAATGTTAAAAAAATCAATATTATTAATCATTACTCTTTTAATGATTGGCAACAGTGTTGCACAGCAACGATCTGTTGCTATCAGCCCTTGGGGTGAAGCGGATGAAATCGGCCGCTTGAATCTGATGACTATGGAGTCTACGGCATCAATTTTATCCAGGATTTCAGAAGGCAAGGTTTACGATCTCTCAGTAGAGTATTTTATCGGCATGCCAAGCTGGCAGGCTGCCGGTGATCCACACTACCGAATCTGGATGACTCACACGCCCAAGGGTACGGTCATTGATGACCCGCTGAATGTGGGTGAAAACATGAATAGTCATGTGAGCTATACCGGAGCGGCGGTGTCGATGTATACCCATATGGGGACACATATAGACGCGTTAAATCATTTCGGTTTGAATGGAAAAATATGGAATGGTTACAGTGCCGATGAGTTTCTGGGGGACCAGGGCTGGCAAGTAGCCGGGGTCGAAAATATACCACCCATCATTGCCCGCGGAATCCTGATTGATATAGCTGCGGCCAAAGGGATAGATATGTTACCGGCAGCTTACCGAGTCACGCGCCAGGATATTATAGATGCACTGGCAATTCAGCAGACTGAATTACAAACCGGTGATGTGGTGTTGATCAGAACAGGAAGAATGCAACACTATGAAGATGCACAAGCGTATATGTCCAACCCGCCAGGAATGGGTCTGGATGCTGCAAAATATCTCGTTGAAGACTCAGGCGCAATGATAGTGGGTGCAGATAATTTAAGTTTTGAAGCCTTTCCATCCGAACTGGAAACCGATTATGTGCCGGTGCATACCTATTTATTGGCACAACAGGGTGCGCCAATTATTGAGCTTGTTAATCTGGAAGCACTTGCCAGGGATCAGGTTTATGAGTTTGCATTTGTGGGTGGGTCCTTGAAATTCAGAGGCGCTGATGCGGCGCCGATCCGTCCAATAGCAATACCCGTTTATTAAAAAATCTGCAGAGGAGATCAAATGACTAATCAAAATCAGGCATCCAGCCAGCTGGTTTATATGCGATCTGCTGGCTGGCTATATCTGCTTATTATTGTATTTGGCATCACGAGCGAAATGCTTGTTCGATCTCCCCTGATTGTTTTTTCCGATCCTGTGGTGACTGCCGGCAATATAGTGAGATCAGAGGGTTTATTCCGCTTTGGCTTTCTGGCAGATTCAATCATGTTGTTATGTGATGTGGCATTAGCAGTAATATTTTATGTGCTGCTGAAGCCAGTCAATAAAACACTTTCATTACTGGCGGCCGCATTTCGCTTGACGCAGGCAGTGATACTTAGTGTTAATTTATTGCTTTATTATGCAGCCCTGTTATTACTAAACAATGAATATCATTTTTCTGTATTCAGCAACGAACAGATAAATGCACTGAGCCTTTTATTGTTAGAGATGCACAGTCATGGCTATGATCTTGGCTTGATTTTTTTCTCTGTAGCAAACTTCATACTTGGTTACTTGATTATTAAATCAAAGTTTATTCCCGGCGTTTTAGGCTATGGTCTTCTGGCAGTAGCTTTAGCTTATCTGGCAGGGAGCTATACGCGCTTTTTATTGCCAGCTTACAGCGATTCAATTCAGCCTATCTATCTTGTGCCTTTTATTACAGAGTTGGCACTATGTGTCTGGCTGTTAACCAAAGGTATAGGCAAATCAAAGGGGTCAGAGTAATTTGATAAAGGGTTGCTCACTTTTGATGAGGAAATCGAATCAAAGAAATCAAAGGGGTCAGAGTAAGTTGATTAGACAAGTGATTCAGATAGATGCAGGCTATAACAATGTTCACTAATATACTCTGTTCAATAATAATGAACAGTAAAAAATATGAACACGAAAGCATGATGAGGAGTTTGGGGTAGGTAGGTGTTATGTTAAAAGCCGGAATCAGAATCAAAGTAGTTTGATCTATCAAACCCTTAAAGGAAAATAATTAGGGGTGACTTTTCGAACTCTCTAACTTAGACAAGTAATACTTCCAAAACCATTCAGGTAAGACATCCAGATCCAAAGCTTTCAATTCTTCATCCCACTTCTTTTTGCCTTTGATTACTTTGAAATGTGCGAAGGGCTCGTGCCCGCTATCATCATGGGAGTTATCGAAGAAATAGGCTTGGTAGGCAAGCTCTGCCGCGTCATATAACAACTCTAGCGAACGGGCATAACGAGCTTTTATTTTATTTGTTGGTACATCATGTCCGCCTAGTTTTATGCGTACTTCTTTGATGCGTGAAATATTGATGAGAGGACTTTCTGTGCAGATAAAATACAAGTAAATCTTATACCCCATGTCATAGGCGTTTTTCAAAAAGTCTATTTTAGATGGATGTGAGAAAACGGTTTCAAATGAAATCTTTTTTTCTCTCTGCAGCAGACAATTTCGCAAAAAATCTGCCATTAACTGTGCCATGTGCTCATCCCATTCAGGCTTAACTAATTTGAATACGCCAGCGTTATTTAACGTGAAGCAGGTTTTGAATTTGCCTTCGGGGAAATCTTTATTTATCAGTCCGGACTGCAATGCATGTTCTACAAAATCAGATCGGATGATCTTGCTCAGTTCATACTGCTCGAAAGTAAACGTATCTTCTCTGAGGGTATTGGTAATATCATCCGCATTGATGTAGATGCCAAAATCAATGGGATAGCCATCGACTTTGATATTTTTTAAAGCGTTAATTATTGTGCTTTTACCCGAGCCATTTGGTCCGGCAAATACGCGGAGTCTTTTATTGGATTTAGCTGAAGGCAAGTTTCTTAACGCTTGCTTTAACCTTTGCTTTAGGGGCTTTTTTTATGGGAGCAAGCTTCTCAATTCGGCCATCTGAGTACTTCCTGACTATCATACGGCCTTCCACCACAACAACTGACCCCGCCGTTTCCATAGCCTGTTTCGAGGCTTCTTCAAAACCCTTGCGGGAAGCAGATTTAATATGTCTTTTTGTCAGGTAAGGTGTGCTTTCTTTTTTAGTGGCCATAAGAATATAAATTAGGACGTTTTAAAAATTAAACATTAAAACCAAGTCGGTTCAGCATAGCACAATATTAAAAATTGGTGGAGGCGGGGGGATTTGAACCCCCGTCCGTCAGTCCTCTGCCTTTGGCTCTACATGCATAGCATCGTTTATTGAGTTAACTTCTCACGACCCAACGCGCAGGGTGTTCGAAGCGAGCTTGATACTTTTTAGCCCTTAGGAGTCAAGCACTCCGCCGTGGCGATCCTGTTCTATATGACGATTGCTAAACACTGGTTTACAGGCATCCCTGTGGCAATCGCTAGCTGCTATATTAAGCTGCTAGAGCGTAGTTTTCGTCGTTGGCAACTATATAAGTTGCATAGATTGATTTACGAGAGCCTATACTCTCTCGGCATGCACCTTGGGTTTTGTAACCGGCGTCGAATCCAGAGCGCCCCCAATGTGTTTCTTACTACTCATAAACTACCCGCGCATTATAGCACATTTACGGTGTCTATATGGCGGCTTTAGCGTCAGATTTCAACGGCTACCTTGTAGGTCGGGTCTTCAATAATATTGATATCGATGATCTTCTCGGCGTTCTTCAAGAGTTTTAAACAGTCCGGGCTCAAGTGACGCAAATGTAATTGCTTGCCGGCGCGATGATAACGCTCGGTTATTTTGTTCAGGGCTTCAATGCCGGACATATCCGCAACCCGGCTTTCCTTGAAATCGATAATGACTTTTTGCGGGTCATTTTGGACATCAAACTTTTCCGCAAAGGCCTGCGTCGATCCAAAAAATAAGGGCCCGTATATTTCGTAATGCTTGGTGCCGTCTTCATCGACGTGTTTACGGGCACGAATACGCTTGGCATTCTCCCAGGCGTACATCAGCGCAGAAACAATCACGCCGACCAGCACGGCCAGTGCCAGGTTATGAAACAGCACCGTGATGGCTGCCACCAGGATACCGACGATATTGTCGCGAGCGGGCATTTTGCCCAGCGCCTTGACGCTGGCCCAGGCAAAGGTACCGATAGCCACCATGATCATTAAGCCAGCCAAAGCGGCAATCGGCATCTTCTCGATATAGCTGGAGCCAAACATAATAAAGATCAGCAGCATGACAGAGGCCACGATGCCGGATATGCGGGTGCGCGCCCCGGAAGAAATATTAATCAGACTTTGCCCGATCATGGCGCAACCGCCCATGCCTGAGAAAAAGCCGGTCACGACATTGGCCAGACCCTGCGCAACAGATTCCTTATTACTCTTGCCGCGCGTTTCGGTGATTTCATCAATCAGGTTTAAGGTCAGCAGACTTTCTATTAATCCCACACCGGCGACGATAAAGGCATAAGGCAGAATGATCATAAAGGTTTCCCAGCTGAATGGGATTTCGGGAATATGGAAAGGCGGAAAGCCGCCCTGAATAGAACTGATATCACCTACTGTTCTGGTTTCCAGGCCTAAGGCAAACACGATGGCGCTGATGATCAGAATGGCTACTAAGGGCGCAGGCACCGCTTTAGTGTATTTAGGTAACTGCCAGATGATCAGCATGGTCAGAAAAACCAGCGCAAGCATGGTGTAAAGCTCCTGACCCATCATCCAGGCTGCATCGACTTTGAATGAGTCCAGCTGCGACATAAAGATCACGATGGCCAGACCATTCACAAAGCCGAACATAACCGGGTGCGGAACCAGACGAATAAATTTACCGAGCTTCAGAAAACCGGCGCTCATTTGTATCAGGCCAGCCAGCACCACAGTGGCAAAGATATATTCCACGCCATGACTTTGTGCGAGGCTGACTATCACCACCGCAATGGCGCCGGTGGCACCGGAGATCATGCCCGGGCGACCGCCGAAGATTGAAGTAATCAGGCCGACAGAAAAGGCGGCATACAGGCCGGTAAGCGGAGACAGCCCGGCAATCAGGGCAAAGGCGATGGCTTCCGGAACCAGGGCTAGCGCAACGGTTAAGCCTGACAAAACTTCATTAGTGAGATTGACCCCTTTGCGTAAATCAAAGAGATTGAATACGTACTTCATACTATTTTCCAACAACAAAACACCGAACCGCAGCAATAAATTTGCTTCAGCCAGCGTGAGACTTATTTAATATTCAGTGCAATCGCGTTGGAGGGGAACTTAAGGGTAATTTCAAGTTAACTCTTACAGGCGTACTACAACTTGGTAAAACGGGGCGCGATTGTAACACAGAGCCAGACCACTTATGTGATACATGTCACCTTGATAAAGAACTATTAAGGCTCCATCTATTGATTAGAGTCATAGGAATGTTCACACCTAAGCTTATGATAAACATAGTGCGGGAGAGTGCAGGGCAGCGTGAATGTCGATTCGCTTATAGATGTAATGTATAGGTGTTAAACAGGTGAAGAAAACAATATTGAGTTTAAATGGGACGCTGTTAGTTATCAGCAGGCTCTTGCTGTTGACGTGCCTGTTGTCCTCGGTGGCGCAAGGCCAGCAATCCCAGGGTTATCGAAATCAGCGCTTGCTGGAATACCGTAACCAGGTGCCGATCATCGATTACGAGCAAGCGAGAAGCGATGCGGTGGCGGATTTGTTTACAGCAATTGATGCAGGCCAGGTGAGTCTTAATTACGAAGGAAGTGATGGTTATCTTTCCGGGCTCCTGGATTATTTTGGCATAAGCACCAGTTCGCAGGTATTGGTGTTTTCCAAAACGGCATTGAAAGGCCGACTGATTTCACCACAAACACCCAGAGCCATTTATTTTAATGACGAGGTGTATGTTGCCTTTGTGCCCGGCACGCCATCGATAGAAATTGCCTCCATGGACCCCATGCTGGGGCCGGTGTTTTATGAAATTCCCCTGGAACCCGATGAAGCTATCAGCTTACGTCTTCATACCAGTCGTTGCCTGAGTTGCCATGTGAAAAACTACATGTCGGATGGCGGGGTTCCATTATTCATGCTGCAAACCACTTTGGTTGATAAAAGCGGAGATGCCTTTGCCTTTATTGGCCGAGGTCCGGCAACGACGAGTGCAACTCCATTTGAACAACGCTGGGGTGGCTGGTATGTGACGGGTTTAAGCGAACAGGCGCATCTTGGTAATTTAAGTTTTGATTCACAACCGAGCGTTGATGAGCTGGATCTGTCGGCTAACAGTAACCTTAATAGTCTTGGTGAACTGGTCGATATTAGCGGGTATTTAAGTCCTCACAGCGATATTGTGGCCTTGCTGGTCATGCAGCATCAGGTTGATGTGCAAAATGAAATTGCCCGAGTGAATTATCGCGTGCGTACCATTGCTTCTCGTGAAAGCGAGATCAGCGCCGATACGTTGGCTGAAGAAACCGAGCCTTTAGTGAAAGCAATATTTATGAGTGATGAGTTTGCTTTGACAGGCCCGGTGACAGGTTTATCCGGTTATGCTGAACACTTTCAAAGCCTGGGTCCATTTGCCAGCGATGGCAGTTCCTTGCGTGAGCTGGATTTACAGAAAAGGGTTTTTAAATATCCGCTCAGCTTTCAGATTTATACCGAGGCCTTTGATACTTTGCCGGAGCAGGCCTTGGCATATCTGCGTCAGCGCATCACGGATGTACTTAGCGGGCGGGATCAAAGTGCGGCTTTTGCGCATATTTCTGCTGCGGATCGCCAGCAAATGCTAAGGATTGTGCAGGAGACCAAAGCCAGTCTTCTCGACCAAACAATACTATAGTAATAAGTTTTTTATTTGAGTGTATTGCAGTGGGTTTGCTATATACGATGATATGCCACTAGCTTCGATTGGAGTGACTCATGGCGCGGCGCTTATCCAGGTTCCATTCGCGTTCTTTCTCTACGGCGCGCTTGTCGTATTCGTGCTTGCCCTTGGCAAGCGCCAGCTGACATTTCACCAGATGTCCCTTCCAGTACATTTTCGCACAGACACAGGTGTAGCCTTGCTGTTGTATACCGGCAAAGATTTTGGCGAGTTCCTTTCTGTGCAAGAGCAGTTTGCGGGTGCGGGTTGGGTCGGCAATGACATGTGAAGTGGCGGTGGCCAGCGGTACAATCTGTGCGCCGATTAGCCAGGCTTCGCCGTTTTTGATAATGACATGTGAATCAACCAGTTGTACTTTCTTTTCGCGCAGGCTTTTGACTTCCCAGCCAACCAGTGCAATGCCTGCTTCATAGGTATCGGTGAGGAAATAATCGTGTCGTGCCTTTTTGTTGACGACTATGGTTGAGTCATCGTGTTTCTGCTTCTTTGCCATGGCGCGCATTATAAGGGCAGGGCGGGCTAAAACCTATTTATTGACCGCTTTTCTGGTAAACTCCTTTAGCAGTTCAAGCAGCACATCATGAGGTTAAATGTCGGGATTACGCGGGCAATTCAGTTCCAGACTGGGATTTATTCTGGCGGCGGCAGGTTCAGCAGTTGGCATTGGCAACCTGGTTGGCTTTCCGGTGATGGCAGCTAAAAACGGTGGTGCTGCCTTTCTGATTATCTATATCGCTTTTGTTGCGCTGGTCTGTTTCCCGGTGATGCTGGCAGAAATAGCCATGGGCAGGGCATCCCAGAAAAATCCGGTCGGGGCTTTCTATGCTTTATCCGATAAGAGCAGAGTCTGGGGCAGGGTCGGCGGACTGGCGATAGTGACGCCCTTTATGATCGCGGTATTTTATTCCGTGATTACCGTATGGATCACCTTATATATGCTGCAATCCGCCTTCGGTAACCTGGATCGGCTCGCGGAACCGGCAGCCTTCGGTGAGATTGTTGCTTCACCCACATTATTTATTTATCTGTTTTTTACCCTGGGACTGGTTTATATCATTCTGTCCGGCGGGGTAAGGGATGGTATAGAAAAAGCCGCCAAAATTTTAATGCCGCTATTGTTCCTGATGTTATTGGCGCTGGTTGTCTTCGTCATGACGCTGGAAAATTCCGGAGCTGGAATTAGCTATTATCTGATACCGGACTTCAGCAAGATAAACAGTACAGTAGTCAGATCTGCCCTGAATCAGGCTTTCTTTTCACTGTCATTGGGTATGGGGATTTTAATAACCTACGGTTCCTATTTCAGCCGTGACGAAAAAATTGTCAATTCCACACGTCTGGTTGCCGTAACTGATACAGCGGTGGCCTTTTTTGCCGGTTTGTTAATACTACCGGCAATTTTTGCAATCAATCCGGATGTTGATGTGCAGGGTTTGTCGGACAGCAGTGTCAGTTTGATTTTTTCCTATCTGCCGCAACTGTTTCTCGAGATGCAGACTTTTCTTGGTTACACGGGGGCCAGCATCGTAGCGACCGTATTTTTTGTTTTGGTATTTTTTGCGGCAATCACTTCGCTGGTTTCGATCACCGAAATTCCGATTTCCTGGATGGTGGATGAAAAACATTACAGCCGCCGAAAAGCGCTTGGTGTGATGGGTGTCGTAGCAGGTGCATTTATTATTCTGGCAACGATGTCGCTGGGCATGGTGGGATGGTTGTCGTCCCTGGTGACCTATGGCGGCAACAGTAAATCTTTTTTTGATGTGATTTATGATCTTTTTTACGACACCGTTTTACCTTTGATGGGTTTTCTGGTGTGTATATTTTGTTCCTACCGCTGGAAGCGCAGTGAATTTATGAATGAGGTGGGCGAAGGAGATGAAAAGTACCTGTCTTCCATACTCTGTGCCTATGTGAGCTTTTCTCTGGCAACCTTTATCCCACTGATTTTGCTGCTGGTGTTTGCTAACAACGTGGCACAAATATATTTCGGTTTTAATCTGCTCGGTTTTTAAAACAAAAAGTGTGACCAAGATTCAGCAAAGTGCCTTATTACCTTATTCAGCTCTCTCCATGTTTGAGTTGGTGAATGATATTGCCAGCTATCCGGAATTTATGGATGGCTGCCTCGGTGCAGAAGTCTTGAGTCAGAATGAAGATGAAGTCCTGGCTCGTCTGGATCTGGGCAAGGCGGGTTTTAAATATTCATTTACGACGCGAAATCACTTGCAGTCTCCCTATACCATGGTAATGGAACTGGTTGACGGACCTTTTAAATTTTTCGATGCGCGCTGGACTTTCACGGCCTTAAAAGAAAATGCCTGTAAGGCCAGTCTGGAAATGCAATTTGAATTTCAGTCAGGCTTGCTGGATTTAGCCCTGAAAAATATTTTTGATGCATCGTGTAAAAATCTGGTGAATGCGGTTTGTCGGCGTGCGGATGAACTTTATGGTCAGCGGTAATAATAGCGGCGGCATAACAGACAGTGAGTTGGCTGAGCAACTTAAGGAGCCATGCATTGCAGTTGAAGTCGTTTATGCTTTACCTGACGAACAATTCTTTCAGGCATTATCAGTAAGAAAAGGCAGTACAGCTCAGGCAGCGGTGCTGGCTTCCGGTGTGCTTGGTCAATATCCGCAACTGAATATTAATGAATTAAAAATGGGCATATTTTCCAAACCACTCGATGGCAAGCATCTTCCCTTGCCGCAGGACTATGAGCTGAAAGATAAAGACAGAGTGGAAATTTACCGGCCATTGGCCATTGATCCGAAGCAGGCGCGCATGGATCGCGCAAAAAAAGCTGCCAAACTCGAGATAAAACAAAAAGTCAGGAATAAGAAGAAGGTCAGATTAAAAAAGTAAGAAATCAGGAAAGCAGCAAAATATTATCTGAAGCAGCTTTTGATTGACGGAGTTTCAATTGTTGGCTAATTCACCAAACTGATCATTCTCAGGCGTTTGCTTAAAGTCGCCGGTAAAGTGCGTCATCTGGCCACTCTCATCGAAGAAGATGCTTAACCTTTCCTGGGCGCGATCGCCGCCACCGGGTTGGTAGCTATAGATGTAATCCCAACGACTCTGGTTAAAGGTGTCCTGTATCAGGGGCGTGCCCATGATGAAATTTACCTGGCGTTTAGTGAGTCCAGGTCGTAGCTGATCAACCTGTTCCTGAGTAATGATATTGCCCTGCGGGATATCAATCCGATATACGCCGGGAAAGCGCAGAGGGCTGCTGTTACAGGCAGTAAGAGCTGATATTAAAATTATGATGAACAGGGTTTTCAACGCGCTAACCTTTACTTAGTTCTGTGGACAGGCATAATACCGAAAACGAAGTTGATGTTACAAATACATTACTGAATATACTGAATAAAAGATAAATGCATGTTCTTTTAGTTCGCTTATATAGCTAGCTTAGACAGTCGAAACACTCAGATAGTCTAAAATTAAGAGAAATAATGCCATATAAAGCAAATTGAGGAAGCCAAGTAATGTCAGGTGAAAATCAGGAACTCCGCAAAGCCGGCCTTAAAGTTACGCTACCCCGCGTTAAAATCATGCAGATACTGGAAGCCGCAGAGTCCCGCCATATGAGTGCGGAAGATGTCTACAAAGCATTACGAGATGCGGATGAAGATGTAGGTTTGGCAACTGTGTACAGAGTGCTCACTCAGTTTGAAGCAGCAGGCCTGGTCATGCGTCACCACTTTGAAGGTGGGCATTCCGTCTTTGAAATGATGACCGAAGATCATCACGACCATATCGTATGCACCAAATGCGGCAAGGTCGAAGAGTTTTATGATGAAGTGATAGAAGCTCAGCAGAAGAAACAGGCGGCTTCGAAGGGTTATACGATTAGTGATCATTCGTTGTATATATATGGTCTCTGCAAATCCTGCCAGTAATTGCTACTGCGCTCGGTGATGCTTCGTTAAAAGTCCTATTTCACTCAGTCACTTACTGTTTCGTAAGCTCCTTCGCAAAATAAGCCTTTTGCCTCGCCTGACCTTCGCTCATGACGCAATTACATCCATAAACTGGTTTGAAAATACTTATGCCGCAATTTCTACATAAGATGCTATTTGCAGTGCCAGTTGCCAAATCATCATTCAAATTTTCTGGAATTGTTACCAAGCCTTTCTTTACTTTCAAGATACATACGTCCGTGTATGTTTTTACTTTTTATAGCTGATAAACCAGGTTTACGCCATCATCTGTCTGGCATGTGCCATGGAGCTTTCGTTGTCGGCATTGCCGCCGAGCATGCGGGCAATTTCGATGACTTTTTCCTCTCCGGAGAGTTCATGCACCTGCGTGCTGATTGAATTTTTCCCCGCCAGTTTGCTGACATACAAATGCTGATGACCTTGACTGGCAACCTGCGCCTGGTGTGTTACGCAGAGCACCTGACCCTTCTCACCAAGCTGTCTTAACAATTCGCCAACCGAGAGAGCGACCTTGCCGCCGATACCGACATCCACTTCATCGAAGATCAGTGAGGGGATAGCGGTAGTTTGTGCAGTGACTACCTGTATGGCCAGACTGATTCGTGACAGTTCTCCGCCGGAAGCAATTTTAATCAGTGGCTTGGCTGGCTGGCCGGGATTGGTGCTGACCAGGAATTCGATGGCTTCATTACCCTTGCTTCTTGGCTGCTTGTTCTTGTCCTGATTGAGAGAAACACTGAAAATTGCAGAACTCATATCAAGTTTTTTCAGCTGTGCATTGATCGCTTTGGACAATTTATCGGCACCGACAGTCCGTTTTTTACTCAGCTCATCGGCAAGCTTCTGATATCCGGATTGTAAGCCGCCAAGTTGCTGCCTGAGTTTTGCAATTTGCTCATCCGCGGAACTGGCCGAACCCAGTTCACTCTGCAGTTGCTGATGAAAGGCCGGCAGATCTTCAGGTTTGCATCTGTGTTTGCGGGCCAGCTGATGAATGGCCGACAATCTTTCATCGAGTTCCTGCAAGCGGTCCGGGTTCATATCCAGATGATCGGCTGCCTGGCTTAATTCATGGCCGGCTTCTTCCACCTGAATCAAGGCTGTATTGAGTAGTTCATAGGCCGCGTCCATGCTTTTGCTGCGATAGGGCATATCGTCCAGTAAGGCGATTACCCGGCCCAGCGCCGCCTGAATGTTCTGTTCATCATTTTCTCTGCAGATATCAAGTGCTGCCTGCAAAGCCCCGAGAATGCTTTCGGCATGACTGAGTTGCTGGTGTTCATCCTCCAGCAGGGCATATTCGCCTTCTGCCAGATTCAGCTCATTTAATTCCTTAAGCTGATAGTGCTGTAATTCAAAAAGGGCATTATGTTCTTCGGCCTGATTTTCCAGATCTGCGAGTTTGTGCTGCAATTGTTGCCAGGCCCTGGCGGCGTCGGCAACCTGTATTGCCAGTTCGCCAGTGTCACAAAAATCATCCAGTAAACGCTGGTGAGTAGCCGTAAGTAACAGGGACTGATGTTCATGCTGGCTATGAATATCAACCAGCATTTCCCCGAGTTGCTTTAGTTCATTCAGTGTTACCGGGCTGCCATTGATATAGGCCCTGGAACGGCCTTCGACAGTAACAACACGGCGTAGAATACATTCATTGTCTGCGTTGTAGTCCTGCTCCTCCAGCCAGAGTTGGGCTTGTTTATTCGTGCTGATATCAAAGCTGGCGCGGATATCGGCCTTGCTTTGACCCGGCTGGATAACATCCTTGTCCGCCCGGTCACCCAGGGTGAGTGCCAGGGCATCCAGCATAATTGATTTACCGGCACCGGTTTCACCACTGATGACGGTCATACCTGACTTCAGCTCGAGATCGAGTTGCTCAACAATGGCGTAATTCTTGATAGTAAGTTGGCTTAACAAGGGTGTTTTCAGTAATAGTGAGTTGGTTTAATTCATGAGTCTTGATTGTAGTACAGATTTCACCCGCCTTACGATGTCTATTTTCTCTCAGCTTTTTGCTTGAAACCCCAAAGCCTGCCCCCATATAGCGCTTATTCGTTTGTGTCATAAGCAAGAGCGTATCCGGAGGAAAACATGGCTGAAGAAGAATCTTCGAATAAGAAGGGCAATAATCAGGAGTCAGAGCAGGAAGCACCCGAGTCCATGCAAGATGAGGCAGAGTCGTTTAAGGATGCAACAGGTGCTTCTGATGTCGACCCTGAATTGCAGGCAGCCATTGATGAGGCGGTGCAGGCAGCCCTTGCCGAACAACAGGATTCAGTGCTGCGGGCTCAGGCTGAAGTACAGAATATGCGCCGCCGTTGTGAAGCAGATGTTGAAAAGGCACATAAATATGCGCTGGAGAAGTTCAGCTCTGAGTTATTGCCAGTGATGGACAATATGGAGCGTGCGCTGCAGGCAGTCAGTGATCCGGAAGATGAAAAGGTCAAAGGCTTCTGCGAAGGCATAAAGCTTACTATCAAGGAGTTCTTGTCGATCCTGAACAAATTTTCAATTGAACAGATTGATCCACATGGAGAGCCATTTGACCCGCAGTTACATCAGGCGATTACCATGGTGGAGAACGCTGATGTTGAGCCTAATACGGTAATAACTGTTGTACAGAAAGGCTACAGCCTTAATGGCAGGGTAATACGTCCAGCCATGGTGATGGTCTCAAAATAAGCTCGGACTATCAGACCAGTCAATGGCTCGCTGTACTTTGAGAACGGTCCTGATGGTTTTGAAAAGTTTTGCAATGAAAGATAGTTAAGAACTTTGCTGGTCAGTCCTTGAAAAAAATGTGATAGGGCCAATATATAGAGGCAGAGATAGAGGCAGAACAGGTGCGTTTGCCGAATCAGAGAACATGCACCAATAGAGTTAATTGGAGAGATAAGATTATGGGCAAAATTATTGGTATTGACTTGGGTACTACCAACTCCTGCGTATCTGTGATGGAAGGTGGTAAAGCCAAGGTTATTGAAAACGCCGAAGGCGATCGCACCACGCCGTCTATTATTGCGTATACGGAAGATGGTGAAACCCTGGTAGGTCAGCCTGCCAAGCGTCAGGCGGTGACCAACCCGCATAATACGCTGTTTGCTATCAAGCGATTGATCGGTCGTCAGTTTGACGATTCTGTTGTACAGAAAGACATCAAGATGGTGCCGTACAAAATCGTCAAGGCAGATAACGGTGATGCCTGGGTAGAAGTGCGTGGTGAAAAAATGGCACCGCCGCAGGTTTCTGCACAGGTTCTGATGAAAATGAAGAAAACGGCTGAGGATTATCTGGGTGAACCGGTTACCGAAGCAGTTGTTACCGTGCCTGCCTATTTTAATGATTCACAGCGTCAGGCAACCAAGGATGCCGGTAAAATCGCCGGACTTGATGTCAAGCGTATTATCAATGAGCCAACTGCAGCCGCACTGGCCTATGGTATGGACAAGAAAGGTGGCGATGCCACGATCGCTGTCTATGACCTGGGTGGTGGTACTTTCGATATCTCGATCATTGAAATTGCCGAAACCGATGGTGAGCATTCATTCGAAGTATTGTCCACAAATGGGGATACCTTCCTGGGTGGAGAGGACTTTGACCTGCGTTTGATCGATTATCTGGCCGATACTTTCAAAAAAGAAAGTGGCATGGATCTGCACAATGATCCATTAGCCCTGCAGCGACTGAAAGAAGCTGCCGAGAAAGCCAAGATCGAATTATCTTCTGCGCAATCTACTGAAGTGAATTTACCTTATATCACTGCCGATGCCAGTGGCCCGAAACATCTGGTTGTAAAACTGACCCGTTCCAAACTGGAGTCGCTGGTTGAAGAGCTGGTTGAGCGTACGATTGAGCCTTTAAAAATGGCCCTTAAGGATGCCGGACTGAAAACCTCTGAAATCAACGACGTGATTCTGGTCGGTGGCCAGACCCGTATGCCGCTGGTACAGAAAAAAGTTGCTGAGTTTTTTGGCAAAGAAGCCCGTCACGATGTTAACCCTGATGAAGCTGTAGCCATGGGTGCGTCAATTCAGGCAGCAGTTCTGGCCGGAGATGTGACCGATGTCTTGTTGCTGGATGTGACTCCTTTATCACTGGGTATTGAAACCCTGGGTGGCGTAGCAACAATATTGATCGACAAGAACACAACCATTCCGGTGAGCAAGAAACAGACTTTCTCGACGGCGGAAGACAATCAGAGCGCAGTAACTATTCATGTGGTACAGGGTGAGCGTAAACAGGCAGCCCAGAATAAATCACTGGGTCGTTTCGATCTTTCTGATATCCCGCCTTCACCACGTGGCATGCCACAAATTGAAGTCAGTTTTGATTTGAATGCGGACGGTATCCTGAATGTATCTGCGAAAGATGTCGCTACCGGTAAGCAACAGTCTATTGTGATTAAAGCATCCAGCGGTTTGTCTGATGAAGAAATCGAGAAAATGGTCAACGATGCTGAATCGCACGCTGAGGAAGATAAGAAGTTTGAAGCCTTGATCACGGCAAGAAACACTGCTGATGGTCTGGTACACGCCACTCAGAAAACCCTGACTGAAGCCGGTGATAAGGTTGAAGCAGATGAGAAAGAGAGGATCGAAACGGCCATTGCTGCTTTGGAAGAAGTATTGAAAGGCGACGATCTCGAAGCTATCGAAACCAAGACCAAAGAGCTTACTGAAGCATCAAGTAAACTGGCTGAGCGAATGTACGCTGAGGCGCAGGCTGCAGGTCAGGAAGGTGCTGCAGAAGCAGAAGCTGAAAGCGGCGCTTCTGATGATGCAGTGGATGCTGAATTCGAGGAAGTTAAAGAAGACGATAAGTAAGCATCCAGGCTTTTATCATTTAAGTAATAAAAAAACTAACGTGGGCTGATACCTGCGTTAGTTTTTTCGGTTATAGAGCAGTCTATGAGTAAAAGAGATTATTACGAAGTTCTCGATATAGAACGCGGCGCTACTGATCAGGAAATCAAAAAAGCCTATCGCCGTATCGCAATGAAAAACCATCCGGATCGCAATCCGGACAACGTCGAAGCTGAATCCCGCTTTAAAGAAGCCAACGAAGCCTATGAAGTGCTTATGGATGATGAAAAGCGCTCGGCCTATGACCAGTTCGGCCATGAAGGTCTGAACTCGCAGGGTTTCGGCGGAGCAGGGTCACACGGTTTCGGTGATGTGTTCGGGGATATTTTCGGCGATATTTTCGGTGGAGGCGGGCGTTCCCGTTCCCATGTGCAACGTGGAGCCGATTTAAGTTATACCCTGGATTTAACGCTGGAAGATGCGGTTAAAGGTGCCAATGTAAAAATTCGTATTCCGACCAGTGTAGCGTGTAAAACCTGTGATGGAAGCGGAGCCAAGCCAGGCACTACTCCGGTAGATTGCGCCACCTGTGGCGGAGTCGGGCAAGTCAGGATGCGGCAAGGCCCCTTTTCCGTGCAGCAAACCTGTCCCCGTTGTCAGGGTGCGGGCAAGACCATCAAGGACCCTTGTCATAATTGCCACGGTCGTGGCGCGGTCCAGGATAATAAAACCCTCTCTGTCAAGGTTCCGGCAGGTGTTGATAGCGGCGATCGTATTCGTCTTACCGGAGAAGGCGAAGCCGGTCTGCATGGCGGCCCTCCAGGTGATTTGTATGTGCAAATGGCGGTTAAGGCCCATCCCATTTTCGAACGGGAAGGTCGGGATTTATATTGTGAAATTCCGATCAGTTTTATGGATGCCGCGCTGGGTGGAGAACTGGAAGTCCCTACCCTGGAAGGCAAGGTTAAATTAAAAATACCCTCCGAAACCCAAACAGGAAAACTGTTCCGATTACGTGGTAAAGGGGTAACCCCGGTACGTGGTGGTGCGCAAGGTGATCTCCTGTGCCGCGTGGTGGTAGAAACTCCCATACACCTGACCAAGCGTCAAAAAGAACTGCTGCACGAATTTGAAGAAATTCACCAGAGCCAGGGTGATCGGCAGTCGCCTAAGAAGACCGGGTGGTTTGATGGGGTTAAGTCCTTTGTCGATTCCCTCAAACCCTGAGCTATTGCGCTCGGTGATGCTTCGTTAAAAGCAAAATTTAGCTCAGTTACATACTGTTTCGTATGCTCCTTCACTAAATTTTGCTTTTGCCTCGCCTGACCTTCGCTCATCACGCTCAGATTAACTGGGCTACTGCGCTTGCTTATACTTTGTTGAAAGTGGAATTTAGCTCAGTTACATACTGTTTCGTATGCTCCTTCACTAAATTTTGCTTTTGCCTCGCCTGACCTTCGCTCATCACGCTCAGTGAATTCCGCTTTCGGCCAATAGCAGACATTACCGAATATCTGATATTTAATTTAGAAGATTTAGTCGAAGTATTATTTCGATTTAAGTAGTTAACTTGTCAATACCGTATTGACGACTAATTCGGAATGTCCTCAATGTTTCCGTCCGGTATCACTTCGTTCCCCTCACCGTCGTCGACCACAGTGGAGGCCTCGATATTATCAAACCGGTTAGCCTCGAGATGGTTGCTCTCGCTTCCAGCGGATATCCAAATCCCTGACCCGTTGGCATCTTCCCAGGCCGTCGCATCATCAAACCATGTCAATCCGGGGAACGGGTCTCGTTTCCGAATCCCGCTAATCTCATTGCCGATCAATCGATTCTTCGACCCATGAAGCAGTTCGATACCCAGCCCTGCGCCGCCGAGAACTCGATTGTTCTCAATCAAAACCTCGATGATACGACCGTCTGCCTGGTCTTCGCTCGAACTCGACACACCGTGTAGCCGAATTGCTGTACCGGTAACCGAAGTTCCTCTCACGTCCGGACCAAAGAAGAAGTCACGCAGGTAGTCAGGGTAGTCGTCAGCGAGCAGGACTTGACCCAACCGAATCTCATTGTCGCGAATCTCGTGGCCGCTACACGTTTGCCCCGGATTAGCAAGAACCTGAATCCCGTTCACCGTGCCCTCGATCACGTTCCCTTCGACCCGACTGCCCTCGCAGGTATGCCCGTCGTTCTCCCATCGAGTAATAATGATCCCGCTCTCTGGGTGGTGAGTAGTGGGAACGTCATCTGGCTGGGGAACGCTGATCCTGTTGTTCAGAAAGTGGACTGCCGCGCCATTGGCCTGAAAAGCGTGGTAGGTGTTGATTGCTTCGTTGTCGCGAATCACCGTGGCTTGCTCAGCGGGACCCACGACACGGACGCCGGTGTCCATATATCGAAAGATGTTGTTCTCGATGGTGTGACCGCCTTGCGACGTTTTCGGCACGTCGTCATCGCCGGGGGGAAACCAGGGCGGGGTACCCACCCAAATGCCGTGCAAGGCGTACTCAATTGTCAGGTCGCGGATCGTCTGCCAATCGGCGATCACGTAAAGCCCACCGCAATTTTGAATGATCGCCCCTGGGTTAAGCTCATTCGGCGGAGCCTGAAACTCCATCAGCTCGGGATCGCAGCCACGAAGCACCGTCCCATTGGTGTGCCCTTGCACCGTCACATCGGGTACCACGAGCCGGACGCCTTCTCCAAGCCGGTATGTTCCAGCGGCGAACTGAACAGTGCCGCCGGGCTGCACGCGATCAAGCGCTGCCTGAATGTTCTCACGATCGATCTCCACCTGTCCCGTAGGAGCATCAACTTGAACCGTGTCGGAATCGACTGAGGACAGAGCGCACGCCGTCAACGCGAACATGAGCACGAAGACGACTACTCGGAAGCCTTTGCAACGCTTTATTTCAGTGAAGAAGGACATCTATACCCCTGATATTCTTATTTTTGGATAGAGTTTAACCAAATATTCGGAAAAAAACGCTAAGGTCTGCTTTGGATAGATTGCAGCCCTAGCATTAAGTCTGCTTTCGGCCAGAAGCAGACCTTAACAAGACTACTGGTTTGCTTGCCTCTCCAATATAGCAGTAAGTTGATTTATTGTTCTTTGGGAGCTAACTTTTCTCTCTTGTGAAAGAGTATCAAGAGTGAGAAGATTTTCAAAATACTGGATAGCTTGCTGAAAATCACCCTCATTTATACTTATATTTCCACGAAATACCCAAACAATATACTTATCTGCATCAATCATATCTTCGATATTTACAGTATTTTCATATTTATCTAAAGCTCTAATTACTTCAGATAAGTCAGCCTCTAGTAGTGACGCTCTTTCAGTTGCTTGCACATATAAGTCTATAATATTTGCTACTTCTTTAGATCCTTCAAAGTTAGCCGATACGCTCTGATCAGAAGATTCATCATTTATTGTGGATTCTTCAGTTTGAGCTGCATTACTAATCTCTAAATTTAGGGAAAAGCTAGATTCTTTTTCTATCAAATAAAACGAAAAAACTATTATTACGATAGATGCTGCTATAGCACATCTTTGTATTCCAACTCTAATTATTTTATTTTTATCTGGTTGAAAATTAAAAGATTCATCAAATGTGATTTCAGGGATATCTTCAAATTTAGTGTTGTAGTAACTAACAATACTTTTCTTCATAATTAACCTCTTTGTCTTGAGTGGAGCTTAAAATTAGCTTTAACCTAACTTTAGCTCTGTGATATTCCGATTTCGTTGTTCCTATGCCGACATCTAAAATTTTTGCTATTTCTGAGAGGGGATAATCACAATAAAAGACCAAATAAATGATTTCACGCTGTAAAAGCCCTAATTTATCGAGCGCTTTACTAACTTGCTCTACAGTGTAGAGATAAGGCAAATTACTATCTTCAGTTTCACCTTCTTCATAAAGTCCATCTGTAGAGTTTAGGGATTCTTCAATATGAGATTTAGATTTCCTTTGTGATTCAAACGAAGTTAGCCGAATTAAAGAAAACATCCATGTTTTAAGTGAAGATTCCTTCTTAAAAACTGCTTTTCCTTCAACAATCTTTAAATAACTTTGTTGAAGAATGTCTTTAGCTAGATCAGGGTCGAAATTGGCACAAAAGATTGCCCACTGAGAGCTTTCATGATGAATCTTGCTAAGTTCTTGCTCCGTAATACTTGGATTTTGTAGTAAGCCCATCATAAATTCCTTCTTAGTTACTACTTAGTGACTTTAATAGGTCTTTTGGGTGGCTCCTTTATTAAATAAATATAAAGACCCTAGATAAGAAGATAGAAAGACGTAGGTGTACGGATAATACAATGTATTAGGAAAAGTCTGCTTTGGATAGAAAGCAGTTGATAGGGATATATCATGAAATTAACATGTTAATGATTCTGGATTCGTCCGCTTTGGGACGATAGCAGCCCTAAAAGTAACCGGATAATAAGCATCAAATTTTCATTTCACCATAGATGCAGTGTCGCCTCGATAGTAACTAATTTCTACTCTGACGTCAGTTCAGGAAAAGTGCCTATATCCAGACACTTGTAATAGAATAGCCTCAGGTTTCAGAAAGCAGGAATTCTTTATGTTGAATGTTGCAATCGGCGGTGTAAACGGACGCATGGGTAAAACGCTGGTGCAGGCCATTGCGGAAATGCCGGATATAGAAATCGGTGCAGCTTCGGTGATTGAAGGCAGTCCCGATCTGGGCAAGGATGTGGGTCTGATTGCAGGTCTTGATCCCCTGCATGTTGTGGCTGTCGATGATTTTGAACAGGTCATGGATGATTTTGATCTGCTGATTGATTTCACCGGCACGCAGGCAACCCTTATGCATCTGGATTTATGCAGCAGATATGGGAAGAAAATGGTGATTGGCACTACCGGGTTTAGTGCCGCAGAGAAGCAGCATATCAAGGAACTGGGTGAAAAAATTGCCATCGTGTTCGCGCCGAATATGAGTGTTGGCGTGAATGTATTGTTCAAACTGATTGAACAGGCTACCAAAGTGCTGGGAGAAAGTTCTGATATTGAAATCATCGAGGCACATCACCGTCATAAGGTAGATGCTCCCTCAGGTACAGCCCTGCATATGGGTGAAGTTGCCGCATCGGTGCTGGGCAGAAACCTGAGTGACGTTGCCGTATACGGACGTGAAGGTATTACCGGTGAGCGCAAAGACCAGACGATTGGTTTTGAAACCATACGGGCCGGTGACATCGTGGGTGATCACACCATTATGTTTGCCAGTCCCGGTGAGCGTATCGAGATTACACACAAATCCAGTTCACGCATGACCTATGCCGCCGGAGCCTTGCGCGCAGCCCGGTGGTTGCAGGATAAGGAAAAAGGCTTGTTCAATATGCAGGATGTGTTGGGATTGTAAAAAAGCCCGCTAATAAATTAACGGGCAAGCGCAGACTTGCTTCCGAGAAAGGATGATCGAAGCAAGTGCTGTAAAAAGCTTTTACAACGTTTCCACTCAACAACTCTTTACGCACTCAATCAAATATTGGATTACTTGAACTGCATTTTGCTTGCCAGCTGAAAAAGTTTTAGGCGCAAAGGATCTGTTTGCAACAGGGTTTTCAATCCTGTGTAAGCTATACAGGCTGGAGTCGTTGATACAAAGTAAGATGCAAAAACAACTATTGGTTCAACATATCGATGCCTTACGGCAATGCACCAAGTGCCCGCAGATGCATAAGCCGGTCATTAGCTGCGGACCTGTGGTCAGCAAAGTAATACTGGTAGGACAGGCTCCCGGAATTAAGGAACCGCTCTTGCAAAGACCTTTCGCCTGGACCGCAGGTAAAACCCTGTTTGGCTGGTTTGAAGAACATACGGGTCTCGATGAAGCCGCCTTTCGGCAGGCTGTTTATATGACGGCGGTGTGCCGTTGCTACCCTGGCAAGAATCCGAAAGGGGGAGACCGGGTTCCTGATAAGTCAGAAATCGCGAATTGCAGTGCCTGGCTTAAGGATGATTTCACAATTCTGCAGCCGGAGCTGGTTATCGCGGTTGGGAAGTTGGCAATACAACAATTTCTGACGTTTAATAAGCTGGTAGACGTGGTCGGGCAATCATTCAGTCTTGAAAAGTCCGGCTGTCAGTTTGATTTTATTCCTCTGCCACATCCCTCCGGCTTATCCACCTGGCATCGGGCAGAGCCTGGTCTAGGATTGTTAAGGAAGGCCCTGCAACTGATAAACGAACACAAAGCTTTTCCATCGGGGCAGATAAAGGTTGGTGCGGGAAATGCGGGAAAGTAGTTTTGGTGCGGGTTGGAAATGAAATAGCAGTGACAGATTAACAATTAAGATAGACCTGAAGCGTAATAATTTCTTGGTAAAGGCGGGGAAAAAAATCTGATGATTCTGATTAATCTTATACTCTTCGCGGCATTAATCTATGCCTTAAGCACTATGAAGGCGAAGGGTTTCTCCTTAAGTCAGCGGGTTTTTACTGCACTGATCACAGGCTTCGTCTTTGGCTTGCTGCATCAGCTTTTTTATCAGTCTTCACCGGAAGTCATTCCGGCCACGCTTGAGTGGAGTAATCTGCTTGGCAGTGCATACGTCAGCCTCTTGCAGATGATTGTTATGCCTCTGATACTGGTGTCTATTCTGGCTGCAGTGATCAAATTAAACGATCTTGCCAGTCTTGGAAAAATCAGCCTATCGGTGATCGGCATACTGCTTTTCACTACCATGCTGGCGGCTATTGTCGGCATCATTATCAGCCTTGTGTTTGGATTAAGTGCTGAGGGTTTGACCCAGGGCGCCAGAGAGTTGGCACGGGAACAGGTCCTGCTGGATCGTCAGGCCGGACTGAGCTCTTTGAGTTTTCCTGATCTGATCAGTACTTTTTTACCACAAAATATTTTCAGCGATCTGGCAGGCATGCGAGATACCTCTATCATTGCGGTGGTGATCTTTGCCGTTTTTCTGGGCGTTGCCGGTCTGCAATTGACTAACGATGCTGATGGCCCCGATAAAGACAAGGGACTTGCTTTTCGTCATTTTGTGGAAGTATCCCAGACGCTGGTATTGAAACTCGTGCGCATGGTCATTGGTTTTACACCCTATGGCGTGTTGGCCTTAATGTTTAATGTGGCCGCAGGCTCAGATCTTGGTGATGTTGTCGATTTATTGAATTTTATTCTGGCTTCGTACCTGGCAATATTGCTGATGTTTATTATTCACGGCGGACTACTGGCCTTGGTTAAGGTAAATCCCGTGAGTTATTTTAAAAAGGTTGTCCCGGTACTGACTTTTGCTTTTACCTCAAGAAGTTCTGCGGCGACCATTCCCCTGAATGTTGAGACGCAAATTGATGAACTCGGGAATTCTCCGGCCGTTGCCAACTTTTCAGCCAGTATCGGAGCAACAATCGGTCAAAATGGCTGTGCGGGAATCTATCCCGCTATGCTGGCCGTTATGACGGCACCAAGTATGGGAGTTGACCCGGCCAGTCTAAGTTTTATTATTAGCTTGATTATCATTGTTACAATCAGTTCACTCGGTGTTGCCGGGGTTGGTGGTGGTGCCACGTTTGCTGCCTTGATCGTGTTGCCGGCGCTGGGCTTTCCGGTAGTATTGGTGGCCCTGTTAATTTCAATCGAACCCTTGATCGATATGGCGCGCACGGCATTGAACGTCAATGGTTCAATGATAGCCGGAACGATAAGTTCTCGCTTACTCAGGCCAGCGGATTTGCAGTCCTTTCAAACAGGCAGGGAAACGGAATAATGAAAGATCTGATCAGTGTCAGTGATTTAATAAAACTGGAGCAGGAAAAATCTGTCCTGCTGTTTGATTGCCGGGCCAACCTTATGGATCCGCAGGCTGGCAAATTAGCCTGGCTAGAAGGTCATATCCCCGGTGCCCGTCATGTGGATTTAAACCTGCAACTCAGCAGTCCGCATATTCCGGGTCTTACCGGCAGGCATCCCCTGCCAGACCGGGATAGCTGGATTAACCAGGTAAAGCAATGGGGTATCAGTCCTGAAGTCAGCGTTGTTGCGTATGATGATGCCGGTGGGGCCTTTGCTGCCAGAATGTGGTGGCTGCTACGCTGGATCGGGCATGACAATACGGCGGTACTGGACGGCGGCTGGCAGGCCTGGCTGGATGCAGGAGGAGAGAGTTCAAGTTTGGCCGCCGAAGACAGAGCAGTTTCGGATTATGATTACGCCGCACTTAAACCCTTGAGCAGAACTATTGATGTCGAAGATATCGATGGCAGCAAACAGTTACTGTTGGATGCCCGAGATAGAAAACGCTTTAACGGAGAAGTGGAACCGATAGACCCTGTCGCTGGTCATATTCCTGGTGCAATCTGCTCACCCATGAGTGACAATCTGGATGCTGCAGGACATTTTAAATCCGTCACCGAGCTAAAAGATAAATTCACTGTGGCAGATAAGACTGGAAATGATGTGGTCTGTTATTGTGGCTCAGGTATAACGGCGGCACATAATATACTCGCCATGCGTGTAGCTGGTATGAAAGAGCCGGCACTTTACGCTGGCTCCTGGAGTGAGTGGATTACGAACCCGAGTCGCCCTGTAGCAAAAAATACTGAATAGACAACACACAAAGAACTAACGTAAAACTAACCAATAAAGTGCTCAAACGCTGACAAAAAACAGCAACTACTACAATGCAAAAGTATCTTAGCGGCAAAACTTTCATCATTTCCTGTGTGCTGATAACACTCAGTCAGCCTTCATTATCACAGGATTTTTCAGAATATGATCATCATGATTATTATCGGCTGATTTCGGAATACGTCTATAAAATTGAAAATATCTATGACGGTAACTGGGCTTTTACCTACACCGTTGATGACAAGCTGGACCAGGAAACCCGTACGATACGCAGGAACACCAGTCTGCCGTTTCTGAAAAGTGAACGCTTAATAGCGATTAATGACCTGCCTCCTTCCGGGGCAAGGCTCGAAGAGCATATGCAGCGCCGTCAGAGGGCATTACGGCGCAGGGAGAATAATGAACGGCGGCCGGTGCAGGATGAAGACGAAGGTAATGAGCAGGATCGCTTTCTGGAGATGCTGATTCCGGGAAGTATTCATTTAGTGAGACAGGAAAATGAGCTGCTGTATCTGGGTTTCAGAGCCAGCGAAGAGGGACGCGAAAAAATTTATGCGAATCTGCAGGGTATGCTGATACTTGATACCGATGCTGCTTACATCAAGGAATTGCAAATCAGGGTCGCGGAAGCTTTTACGCCGTTTTTTTTGTCCAGAATTGATGATGGTTATTTTTCGCTGCGCTTCAGTCTGAATGATGGCATCCCAATGCAGTCAGCAATAAGTTTTCAGCTGCAAGGGCAGGCATATTTTATCAGGGATCTTGCGACAGACCGTGAAGTGGTGTGGACCGATCTTGAAAGAATTCAAAACAATCCGCTTTAGGCATTAATTCAGAATAAGGAAGCCAGCCATTAAAGGAATTCAGTATATTGAGTTGTTGGTACTCGGGGCTGTCTGGGGTGCTTCCTTCCTTTTTCTTCGAATTGCCAGCCCGGAATTTGGGCCGCTGGCGCTGATTTCATTACGGCTTTGCATTTCTGCTTTAATATTAACGCCGATTATTTTTTATCGGCGGGAATTTCCGTTGATACGGGCCAATTGGGGGAAATTACTTTGGGCGGGTGCTTTCACTTCGGCATTGCCTTTTACCCTGTTAAGTATTGTTTCGTTATCAATGACAGCCGGCAACACTTCCCTGCTAAATGCTACTGTACCGATGTACAGTGCAATCATCACCTGGTTCTGGCTTAAGGAAAAGCTCAGCGGTATTGGAATAGTCGGTCTGGTTCTGGGCTTTGTCGGCGTTTTTATTTTGGCGTCACCGGAAGGAGGCGATTATCGGTCCATGTGGGTGCCGGTGCTTGCCGCCACACTGGGAACAATTAGTTATGCCTACGGCAGTTGCTATACAAATCTTTATTTACATGGATTCAAACCCATTACAGTGACTACCGGCAGCCAGTTTTACGCGGCCTTGTTAATGCTGCCTTTTGGCATTCTGTTTTGGCCGGACAGCTTGCCTTCAACGCTGTCATGGATAAGTGCTGTTTCACTGGGTATATTTTGCACAGCGATGGCCTTGATCATGTTTTTTCACCTCTTGAGTCAGGTGGGGGTAACCAAAAGTGTCTCAGTGGCATACCTGATTCCTGTATTTGGCATTTTATGGGGTGCTATTTTCCTGGATGAAGCGCTGACCGTGAAGATGATCTTCGGTGGTGCTTTAATTCTCATGGGCGTGTTTTTAACCACGCGTCAGCCCAGATTAAAAATAATCGAGTGAGTGATTAAAAATTTTCTGCTCTGATCGATGCAGTTTTCTTCACTTCTTTCATGAGTGTGTTAGTTGTCAGGCGCGCCTTTCAGAAAAGAAATGCACTTAGAGGACTTTTGCTCTGGACATTGGGAGTCACTTTTTCGTAGAATGTTCGCTCAAGATGAGTGGTCCTGAATTGACAAAATTTTGAATAAAAGCGGGAAGCGCATTAGCTCTTTCCGCTTTTTTTTAAATGCTGTCAGAGCAAATGTTAACCTGTCTCAGGCTCAGCTCTCCCTAATACGATTGTTTAACCAGCAATAAACTGAGGAAGTTTATTTTGCCTGCGAGCACCTACAAATCAGCAATATTGGTACTTGAAGACGGATCGGTGTTTCAGGGCACAGCCATTGGTGCCAAAGGGATGTCGGTAGGGGAGGTGGTTTTTAATACCTCCATGAGCGGATATCAGGAAATCCTGACTGATCCATCTTATGCCAGACAAATTGTTACATTAACCTATCCGCACATAGGCAATACCGGTACTAATGCAGAAGATGAAGAATCTGCAGGCGTCTGGGCAGCAGGTCTGGTTATTCGCAATCTGCCTTTATTGGCGAGTAATTTTCGCAATGAACAAAATCTCGATGAGTATCTGCAAGCTCGTAACGTGGTTGCCATTGCTGAAATAGATACGCGACGTCTGACGCGCATACTGCGCGACAAGGGCGCAATGAATGGCTGCGTGATGGCTGGCGCTGATGTTGATAAGGATATCGAGTCGGCTAAAGCGAAGGCTCTAAAGGCAGCGAAGGATTTTCCAGGTTTGGTGGGCATGGATCTCGCCAAAGAAGTCAGCTGCACTGAAGCCTATGAATGGACTGAAGGAACCTGGCAACTGGGTTCCGGCTATGATCGTGAGTTACCTGCAAGCAAATATCACGTCGTCGCTTACGATTATGGTGTTAAGCGCAATATTCTCCGTATGTTAAGGGACAGGGCCTGCAAGGTTAGCGTTGTCCCCGCCACCACACCCGCCAGTGACGTGCTTGCCATGAATCCGGATGGCGTATTTTTATCCAATGGTCCTGGTGATCCTGAACCCTGTGATTACGCGATTGCGGCCATAAAAACTATTTTGGAAACGGATACGCCGGTATTCGGGATATGTCTGGGACATCAATTGTTGGCACTGGCCAGCGGGGCGGAAACTGCCCATATGAAGCTGGGCCATCATGGCGCGAATCATCCGGTGCAGAATCTGGAGCTGGGAACTGTTTTTATCACCAGTCAAAATCATGGTTTTGCCGTTAATCAGGAAAACCTGCCTGACAATTTAAAAGTTACCCACCTTTCATTATTTGACGGATCACTGCAAGGTATACACAGAACCGATAAAGCGGCTTTTGGTTTTCAGGGACACCCGGAAGCCAGTCCAGGCCCACACGATATTGCTCCGATATTCGATCATTTTATTGAGTTAATGAATAACAGGAAAAACAGCAGCACATAAAATGCCTAAACGTACTGACATCAATACTATTCTAATCATCGGCGCTGGCCCGATAGTCATTGGCCAGGCTTGTGAGTTTGATTATTCCGGTGCTCAGGCCTGTCAGGCTTTGCGGGAAGAAGGTTATCGCATCATTCTGGTGAACTCGAATCCTGCAACCATCATGACTGATCCTGATATGGCGGATGCGACTTACATTGAACCGGTGGAATGGAAGGTACTTGAAAAAATAATCGCCAAGGAACGACCTGATGCCATTTTGCCTACCATGGGTGGGCAAACAGCATTGAACTGCGCACTGGATCTGGACAAGCATGGCGTGCTGGCAAAATACAATGTTGAATTAATCGGCGCCAAAAAACATGCCATTGATAAGGCTGAGGACCGCGAACTGTTTGATGATGCGATGGTTGCCATCGGTCTGGAAACGCCGAAACACATCATGGCACATAATCTGGAAGAAGCCCTGAGTGCCCAGAAAGAACTGGGTTTCCCCTGCATTATACGACCATCTTTTACCATGGGTGGCAGTGGCGGCGGAATCGCCTATAACAAGGAAGAATTCGAGGAAATCTGCAAACGCGGACTGGATCTGAGTCCAACCAATGAGCTGCTTATAGATGAATCACTGATCGGCTGGAAAGAATATGAGCTGGAAGTGGTGCGTGACAAAAACGACAACTGCATCATAGTCTGCAGTATCGAAAATCTTGACCCGATGGGTATACACACCGGGGATTCAATCACGGTTGCGCCGGCACAGACTTTAACTGATAAAGAGTACCAGATACTGCGTAATGCAGCGATTGCGATACTGCGTGAAATAGGTGTTGAGACCGGCGGATCGAATGTACAGTTTGCGATCAACCCTGAAGATGGCCGTCTGGTTGTTATTGAAATGAACCCGCGGGTATCGCGATCATCTGCGCTGGCCTCAAAAGCGACCGGTTTTCCGATCGCACGGGTAGCCGCAAAACTTGCAGTGGGTTTTACTCTGGATGAATTGCGCAATGAAATAACAGGCGGGGTAACTCCTGCTTCTTTTGAACCGACAATAGATTACGTGGTAACAAAAATTCCGCGTTTTACCTTCGAAAAGTTTCCGCAGGCTCCCGATCGGTTAACTACACAGATGAAATCCGTCGGGGAAGTGATGGCGATAGGCCGAACTTTTCAGGAGTCCATGCAAAAAGCACTGCGTGGTCTGGAGATTGGCATCAGCGGTTTTGATCCGGTACTTGATATTGAATCCAGTGATGCCGACAAGATTTTACTGCGCGAATTAAAAGATGCCGGTTGTGATCGTATTCGATATGTTGCTGATGCCTTCAGGCGTGGGATGACAGTTGAAGATCTGTTTGAATACACAGCCATTGATCGATGGTTTTTGATTCAGATCGAAGACATTGTGTTGGAAGAATTAAAACTGGCTGAACTCAACATTGAGGACATTCAGCGGGATTACCTTTATAGACTCAAACGCAAAGGTTTTTCCGATCAGCGTCTGGCCGACATTTTACATGTAAGAGAAGAAGTCGTTCGCAACAAAAGATATGAGTTGGATATTCGTCCTGTTTATAAGCGAGTAGATACCTGTGCCGCTGAATTTCGATCTACTACTGCCTATATGTATTCCTGTTATGAAGAGGAATGCGAAGCAGATGTGAGTGATCGTGAAAAAATTATTGTGCTGGGTGGCGGCCCGAATCGAATCGGGCAGGGCATAGAATTTGATTACTGTTGCGTCCATGCAGCTCTGGCGATGCGGGAAATGGGTTTCGAAGCCATCATGGTTAACTGCAATCCTGAAACCGTATCGACTGACTACAACATTTCTGATCGACTTTATTTTGAACCCATAACCCTGGAAGATGTGCTGGAAATTGTTCACATCGAAAAGCCGAAGGGGGTTATTGTTCAGTTTGGCGGGCAAACCCCGTTGAAACTGGTTACCAGTCTGGAAAAACTGGGAGTCCCCATTATTGGCACCCCGGCTGATGCTATTGATCGTGCCGAAGACCGTGAACGTTTTCAGCACATGATTCAGAAACTGAATTTGAAGCAACCTCCCAATGCAACGGTCAGAAGTCTGGAACAGGCTTTGAAAGAAGCAGACAAGATTGGTTATCCATTGGTGGTTCGCCCTTCCTATGTTCTGGGTGGACGTGCCATGGAAATTGTTTATAACCAGGTGGAATTACAGCGCTACATCAAGGAAGCAGTGCAGGTATCTCATGAAAGTCCGGTACTGCTGGATTACTACCTGAATTCGGCTATTGAAATGGATGTGGATGTCGTTAGCGATGGTAAGCAGGTTGTGGTGGGTTCCATCATGCAGCATATTGAACAGGCTGGTGTGCATTCCGGCGATTCGGCCTGTTCCCTGCCACCATACAGCCTGCCAATGGATGTACAGAATATTATCCGGGAGCAATGCATAAAAATGGCCATAGAGCTGGGCGTTATCGGCTTGATGAATGCTCAATTGGCCTATCAGGATGGTGAAGTCTATATCATCGAAGTAAATCCGCGAGCGTCCAGGACTGTGCCATTTGTTTCCAAGTGTATCGGTGTTTCACTGGCCAAAATCGCTGCCAAATGTATGGCAGGAGCAACACTGCAAGAACTGGGTTTCACAGAGGAAATCGTGCCGACTTTCTATTCAGTTAAAGAAGCGATCTTTCCCTTCAATAAATTCCCTGGTGTTGACCCGATTCTCGGGCCGGAAATGAAATCAACCGGTGAAGTGATGGGCACAGGCTCCACCTTTGCAGAGGCCTACTATAAATCGCAAAGCCTTGGTGAGCAGAATATCGAAAAAGGTGGCAAGATTTTTATCAGTGTCCGTGAAGCGGATAAAGCCGAACTTCCTGAAGTCGCCCTGAGTTTCCATAATCTGGGCTTTCGCCTGGTGGCAACAAAGGGGACTGCGAAAGTAATTGAGGATGCCGGTTTACCGGTCGAAAAGGTAAACAAGGTCATGGAAGGCCGACCGCATATAGTCGATATGTTGAAAAATGATGAAATAGACCTTATCGTGAACACTACTGAAGGCAGGCAGGCGATTGCCGATTCTGCAACAATTCGAAGCACAGCTCTGCGTCATGGCGTTTATTGCACAACTACTCTGGCGAGTGCAAAAGCAGTTTGTGATGCATTGGTTTTCGGTGGTGACATTTCAGTAAACAGCCTGCAAGATCTGACTGCGTAGCAATAACTAGCAGTCCTTAATTTACAATAGGAAACCCATGAGAAAAGTACCCATGACACTTGGTGGAGCCGAGGCATTGAGAGCAGAACTCAATGAATTGAAATCTGTTAGAAGACCGCGGATAGTGCAGGCTATTGCGGAAGCGCGCGAGCATGGTGATCTCAAGGAAAATGCTGAATACCATGCTGCCAGGGAGCAACAGAGTTTCTGTGAAGGGCGTATCAAGGAAATAGAAGGCAAGCTGGCTGATTCTGAGATTATCGATATTTCAAAAATCCCGCGTACCGGAAAAGTTATCTTCGGGACAACAGTAACCTTATACAACCTGGATACTGAGCAAAAAGTCAGCTACCAGATTGTCGGCGAAGACGAGGCCGATGTGAAAAACAATAAAATATCTGTAGGATCGCCTATTGCCCGCGCCATGATGGGCAAGAGTGAGGGTGATGAAATGGTAGTCAATGCACCAGGTGGTGATGTTGAATACGAAATAGAATCAGTGCAGCATATTTGAAAGCCAGGTCCTTTACTTCTTTTTGGATGAATCATCATTACAATAAAAATAAATAAGAAGGAGTCCGCATGTTTAAAGTGATAAAGATGCTAAGTATGGCTGTTTTGGGAATGACTCTGGGTGCCTGCACCCTGTTGGGAAATCCCTCCATGCAAACGCTTTTCGACGGCACCAGCATGCAAAACTGGAATGAGGTCGGGAATGCAGACTGGCGCTTTAATAACGGCTATGTTGAGGGCTCCGGAGAAGCCGGTTTTTTGGTTTCACAACTGCCTTATGGTGATTTTCGCCTGATTGTTGAATTCTGGGCTGATGGACCTGCTAACAGCGGGGTATTCATCCGCTGCGATGATAACCAGACTATCGGCGCTGACAATTGTTATGAGGTCAATGTCTTTGATACTCGTCCAGATCAGACTTACCGGACTGGCAGTATTGTCAATGTCGCAGCGCCCACAGCGACTATAGATGCAGCTAACCGCTGGAACCGCTTAGAAATTCTGGCACAGGGTTCACATTTACAGGTGATTCTAAACGGTGTTGAAACGGTGAATGTTAATGATGATCAGCTCGACTCGGGCTATATCGGGCTGCAATACGGCACGGGTGTTGTCAGGTTCCGTGAAGTCAGAATTCAGCAGCTTTAAACTGCCCGGAGCACTCAGCAGAGTGGCTTTCTCAGCAGCCTTTCAGCTTGAATTTACTGCGTCGCGACTAGCTTTGCGAGTGTCTCAGAATATTTGAGAGTTTTGGATTGGGCTTTCTGGCTGCTTTATAAATCAAGGCGACATGGCCTATCTGCTGTATTAATTCAGCCTTATGGTCATCACAAATTTTTTGCACTAGAGCCTTTTTCACTTCCCGGTCATTATTGTGAACTTTGAGTTTGATGAGTTCATGGTCATTCAGAGCCCGATCAATTTCTTTATTAATATTGTCACTCAGGCCATTAACGATAATGATGATAGGCGATAGTTGATGGCCAATACTTCGGAAGTGTTTGAGCTGTTTATTGTCGATGGGCATACACAAGTATCCTGAAAATGATCTATTCTACTGAATAAGACGTAACTAACCTAAGTATTCAATGACAAAAATCATCAAAAACAAAAGTAAAGCTGGCAGTAAAAGCAGTAAAACCTGGCTTAAGGAGCACCATGATGATTTCTATGTGCGCCAGTCCAAAGCCGATGGCTATCGATCCAGGGCAGCTTATAAGCTGTTAGAAATACATAAAAAGGATCATCTGTTCAGGCCTGGTATGACGATTGTCGACCTCGGCGCAGCTCCCGGGGGCTGGTCTCAGGTTGCAGTTAGTCTGGTAAGGCCCGGTGGCATGGTCTTGGCAACGGATATTCTGGCGATGGAGAGCATCAACGGAGTTGAGTTTGTGCAGGGGGATTTCACCGAAGAAAGCTGCCTTGCGAGCTTAATGGAGGTGCTGGGTGAGCGGGAAATAGACCTTGTTATTTCCGATATGGCCCCCAATATTAGTGGTATGGCTGATATCGATCAGCCCAGAACCATGTATCTTCTGGAATTAGCCATGGACTTTGCTGAAAGTAAATTAAGGACAGGCGGATCCCTGTTAATGAAAGTATTCCAGGGAGAAGGATTTGAAGGATTACTCAGGCAACTGAGAAGCGATTATACAACCGTAGTCAGTCGCAAGCCGGATGCTTCAAGGGCTCGATCCAGGGAAATTTATTTGCTGGCAAAGGGTTTTAAAAGGCCGCATTAGCCTGAATAAAAGCCATGCTTTACCTGAAATGTGGTGCACAAAGGTAGGAAAAATCACCTTTTCATGCCAGAATGAAGGCAGTTATTGCACTTAATTTAATCACATATATCCACCAGACAGACCTGATTTTTTACCGGGCTAATGGTGACAGAGAGAAGGAAGGGGGTATAAGCCCTTGAACGATATGGCAAAAAATTTATTACTTTGGATGATTATTGCAGCAGTACTGTTGACTGTGTTCAATAATTTCAGCCAGCCAAGCTCAGCAGAACAGTTGATCTATTCAGATTTTATTGAAGAGGTTCAATCTGGTCAGGTTGCTGAAGTGAATATTACTAACCTGAATATTGTCGGTTCCCGAAATAATGGTAGCCGTTTTACTACGGTTCTGCCTTATTTTGGTGACGATAAGTTACTGGATGATTTATTGGCCAATGATGTAGATGTCAGGATATCCGAACCTGAGCGGCAAAGTATCTGGACCCAGCTGCTGGTTGCCAGCTTTCCGATTCTGATCATTATTGCCGTCTTTATGTTTTTTATGCGACAGATGCAGGGTGGTGGTGTCGGAGGTAAAGGCGGGCCGATGGCCTTTGGCAAAAGTAAGGCCAAAATGCTTAGTGATGATCAGGTCAAAGTCACTTTTGCCGATGTGGCAGGAGTAGACGAAGCCAAGGATGATGTTAAGGAACTGGTCGACTTTTTGAGGGAACCGGATAAATTTCAGCGCCTGGGTGGCCGTATTCCTCGCGGGGTGCTCATGGTAGGTCAGCCTGGAACCGGTAAAACACTGTTGGCAAAAGCCATTGCCGGTGAAGCTAAAGTACCCTTTTTCTCAATTTCAGGTTCAGATTTCGTTGAGATGTTTGTTGGTGTGGGTGCTTCACGTGTACGCGATATGTTTGAGCAGGCCAAAAAACAATCTCCCTGCATTATCTTTATTGATGAAATTGATGCCGTCGGAAGGCATCGTGGTGCAGGCCTTGGTGGCGGTCATGATGAGCGAGAGCAAACGCTCAACCAGTTATTGGTCGAGATGGACGGTTTTGAAGGCAATGACGGTGTAATCGTTATAGCTGCCACAAACCGGCCGGATGTGTTGGACCCTGCCTTATTGCGACCGGGCCGCTTTGACCGCCAGGTTGTGGTCGGTTTGCCGGATATCCGCGGACGTGAACAAATTCTTAAGGTACATATGCGTAAAGTCCCGATTTCTGAGGGGGTGAATGCAGCAGTTCTGGCACGTGCTACACCAGGGTTTTCCGGTGCAGATTTGGCTAATCTTGTGAATGAGGCGGCCTTGTTTGCTGCGCGCTCACAGAAACAAAAAGTCAATATGGAAGAATTTGAAAAGGCTAAAGACAAAATCATGATGGGTGCCGAGCGCAAATCAATGGTGATGTCTGATAAGGAAAAAATGAATACGGCTTATCATGAAGCCGGTCATACTATTGTTGGCCGTCTGGTCCCTGAACATGATCCGGTCTATAAGGTAAGTATTATTCCTCGCGGACGTGCTCTGGGTGTAACCATGTTCCTGCCAGAAGAGGATCGATACAGTCACAGCAAGCAAAGCATACTGAGTCAGATTTGTTCACTTTATGGTGGTCGTATTGCTGAAGAATTGACGCTTGGAAAAAGCGGAGTCACTACAGGTGCCTCGAATGATATTCAGCGCGCTACCAAAATGGCACATAACATGGTCAAGAAATGGGGCTTGTCTGACAAGCTGGGGCCACTGCAATACGATGATGAACAGGAAGAAGTCTTTCTTGGGCGTTCGGCCAGCGGTGGGAATAAGGTTTTCTCTTCTGATACAACCAAAGCTATCGATGAGGAAGTACGTTCCATTATTGATACATGTTATGCCCAGGCTAAGCAGATACTGGTAGAAAACAGGGATATTCTTGAGGCCATGAAAGATGCCCTGATGGAATATGAAACGCTGGATGTGGGTCAGATTGATGATCTTATGGCTCGCAAAAAACCACGTACTCCCGCAGAATGGAATGATGATGATTATCAGTCAGGGGCGCCATCTTCAGAAAATAAAGAAGAGAGTGACAAGACTTCCAAGAAACCAATTGGTGGTCCTGCTGGAGAACACTAAGATTGCGAATGTTTTAAACTAAAAAGGAGCTCACTGGAGCTCCTTTTTTCATTTCTGATTGCATTATGAATTTTGCCGGAAAAATTTTAGATTTAACTATTCCCAGAGTTATGGGGATTTTAAATGTGACACCCGATTCTTTTTATGATGGTGGTGAGCTGTTGCTGGATTCCGGGAAGGTAGCTCTTGATAAAGCCCTGTTGCGTGCCGAAAAAATGCAAATACAGGGTGCAACTTTTATCGATATAGGTGGAGAATCTACCAGGCCCGGGGCAAAGGAAATTTCCCTTGCCGAAGAAATGGAGCGTGTGCTGCCCCTGGTTGAACTTATACGCCAAAATCTTGATGTAATAATTTCATTGGATACTAGTTCCCCTGAACTGATGCTGGAAGGAAAAAAAATTGGTGCGGGACTGATTAATGATGTCAGAGCCCTGCAAAAACCCGGTGCATTAGAAGCAGCAAGCAAATGCAAGTTGCCGATATGTCTGATGCACATGCAAGGAAACCCGGGGACCATGCAATTGGCTCCGGTCTATGAAAATATCGTAACTGAGATTAAATTGTTTCTGGAGCAGAGGATCAGCGACTGCCTGGCTGCCGGCATAGATCGCAGCAGGATCCTCATTGATCCTGGTTTTGGCTTTGGTAAAACACTGCAGCACAATCTTGAATTGTTAGGCAGACTTCATGAGTTCAAAACGCTAGAATTGCCCCTCATGATTGGCTTGTCCCGCAAAAGAATGCTGGGAGCCATTACCGGAAAGAATGCAAATGAAAGACTGGTGGCCGGAATTTCTGCTGCGGTCATAGGTGTCACACAGGGTGCGAATATTGTACGCACTCATGATGTTGGAGAAGCAGTGGATGCTTTGAAGATATGTCATGCTGTTTATAACGCAGAGACTGGCTAGAAAAAATTAAAAGGAAATCCAGGCAGTGGGAAAAGAAAAAAAATATTTTGGTACAGACGGCATTAGGGGCAAGGTTGGTGAATATCCTGTCACTCCTGATTTTTTCCTGAAGTTAGGCTGGGCAATCGGGAAGGTTTTTGCAAAAAAAACGGGAAGCTGTGTGTTGATTGGTAAAGACACACGTATCTCCGGCTATATGTTTGAATCGGCTCTGGAAGCTGGTCTGACTTCAGCTGGTGTCGATATAAAATTATTAGGTCCTATGCCAACTCCTGCTGTTGCTTATCTCACACGAACATTTCAGGCACAGGCAGGGATTGTGATCAGCGCCTCTCATAATAGTTACGAGGATAACGGCATTAAATTCTTTTCAACAGATGGCACTAAGCTTGGTGATGATATTGAATTTTCCATCGAACAAGCTCTTGATTCAGACTTAGAGACGGTCAGTTCAGATAAAATTGGTAAAGCTTCACGTATTAATGATGCCAGCGGTCGTTACATTGAGTTTTGCAAAGGCACGATAGGTGCCGAGATAAAACTAAACGGTATGAAAATCGTACTGGATTGCGCGAATGGAGCAACCTATCACATAGCTCCCAATGTATTTAAGGAATTGGGCGCTGATGTAAAGGTCATAGGCAATAATCCGGATGGACTCAATATCAATAAAGATTGTGGTTCAACTAAACCGCAGCAATTAGCGAAAGCAGTGCTAAAACACCAGGCTGATCTGGGTATAGCATTTGATGGTGATGGTGATCGCGTACAAATGGTTGATCATACCGGAGCAATTGTGGATGGTGATGAGCTGCTCTTTATAATGGCCTTGTATAAACTCGGCAAATCATCTAACGGCTATGGTGTGGTAGGCACTGTGATGAGTAATCTGGGTCTTGAAATTGCCCTCACTGATCTGAAAATACCTTTCCGTCGCACTCTGGTTGGTGACAGATATGTGATGGAAGAGCTCAAAACCAGACAGTGGCTGTTGGGTGGGGAGTCATCGGGTCATTTGATTTGCCTGGATAAAACCTCTACCGGTGATGGTATTGTGTCGGCATTGCAGGTGTTGGCGGCCATGCGGGTGCTGGATAAGAGTCTGGCAGAATTAAAATCCGGGATGTCAAAATTTCCACAAAGTATGATCAACGTAAGGCTTCGTAACCCGAAAGCCCTGGATGGCAATAAAACTATCTTATCAGCGGTTAAAGATGCAGAGGCCGCGCTGGGGAAAGAAGGCAGGGTATTGCTCAGGCCTTCTGGAACCGAACCAGTGGTGCGGGTCATGGTTGAAGGTTCCAATCTGGCTTTAGTTTCAAGACTGGCAACCGAGTTGTCGGAAGTTGTTTCTGCTGAATTATCGTAAGTGGCATCAAGACTGTGTGTTTAAGCTCTTAGAAAACTGCAACTTGGTTAAGAAAGCCGCCCTTCCTGCATTTGTGAACCCATTGAAGTGTAGTTTTTCTGAGTGTTTTTCCGATTCAGCGTGAGGACTGCCTGGGTCGCACAGCGACGAGTTCCGCAGCGCCGGAAAAACAGGAAGGAAAGATCGAAGGGTGAACAAGGCAGAAGCGACGGCTTCTGGATTGCCAGAATTTTCAAACTGACGCACTACCCAGGGCTTGATTCAGTTGCAAGTTAACCCCATCTTAAGTAGTATTGGCGGCCTTTTCGGCAGTGGGTAGCTGAGGCAATATGCGAAAAAATCTGGTAGCAGCAAACTGGAAAATGCATGGCAGCAAGGCCGAAGTAGCGAAACTACTTAATGCCATTAAGCAAGGCATAAATTCCGTTTCCTGTGATGTGGTAATTTGCCCCCCCAGCTTGTTTTTAGAGCAGGCACAGCGAGAACTGGCAGGTACAGATATTGCCCTTGGTGCGCAAAATGCGCATTCACAGGATGAGGGTGCTTTTACTGGCGAAATATCGTTTGCCATGCTGAATGAGTTTTCTTGCACTTATGCCATTGTCGGACATTCGGAACGCAGGCAACTGTTTGGCGAGAGCGACGAGTTGATTGCAGAGAAATTTTCAGCCGCACAGAGATGTGGTTTAAGACCAATACTTTGTGTTGGCGAAAGTCAGGAGCAGCGAGAAAAAGGGGAGACCCGCGCTGTAGTATTGGGGCAGTTGGAAGCCGTACGCAAGAGTGCAGGTATTGACGCGTTTGCTCAGGCAGTTATAGCCTATGAACCTATATGGGCTATCGGGAGTGGATTAAGCGCCACACCGGAACAGGCTCAGGAAGTACATGCCACGATCCGTGCGTTTCTGGCTGAGAGTGATAAGACAATAGCAGCAAACATGACTATCCTTTATGGCGGAAGTGTAAAGGCAGCGAATGCTGACAGCTTGTTTGTGCAGGCGGATATAGATGGGGCCCTGGTCGGCGGAGCATCTTTGGATGCTAAAGAATTTTTAACAATCTGTACGGCAGCAGCTTAGTCCGACAGTATTTAGTGTAGACAGGAAATATTATGGAATCCTTAATTATTATCGTTCATGTGTTGGCCGCAATTGCTGTGACAGTACTGGTCTTGCTGCAACGCGGTAAAGGCGCTGAAATGGGAGCATCTTTCGGTAGTGGAGCTTCTCAAACCTTATTCGGATCAACGGGTAGTGGCAATGTTTTGACTAAATCGACAACTATTTTTGCGATTGTCTTTTTTGTTACCAGTCTCAGTCTTGCGGTTATTGCCAGGCAATCAGCTGATATGAGTGTTTTAGGTGGTGATTTGATCAATGACTTTGATCAGCTTGGTACTGAAGTTCAGACTAATGAGCTTGTTCCCGAAGCAATCAGCGATGAAGATGTCCCGGTTATAGAGGCCGGAAGTGATATTCCCGTAGCACCAGAATAAAAGCCGAAGTGGTGGAATTGGTAGACACGCTATCTTGAGGGGGTAGTGGCCTAAGGCTGTGCCGGTTCAAGTCCGGCCTTCGGCACCATATATAAATGCTCCAGAACCTAAGCAGTTCTTGACCAGCAGGGGGTAGGTTCTTATAATCACTGCCCTCTTGGAAGCCGCTTGGATCAGGGTTTGCAAAGTTAGATAGTTTGAAACATTGGAAAGTAAGATGCTTTGTTACGGGGTGGAGCAGTCTGGCAGAAGGTCGCCGGGCTCACTAACTCCAA